>Ga0307986_10003903_pt1 | contig 10253 bp, 8 predicted proteins | sample EllFjometageno82_FD_203170 | JGI IMG/M metagenome (GOLD analysis project Ga0307986, IMG submission 203170) | Marine microbial communities from Ellis Fjord, Antarctic Ocean - #82 | ecosystem: Environmental > Aquatic > Marine > Unclassified | place: Southern Ocean | collected 2014-10-09
TCCACATTTACACTTTCATTTATTTGGTGGTGAAAAAATTGGAAGAATGGTTGAGTGACACAAAAAATTATTAGAAATTATTTAGAAATAAGATCTTATGAAGATTTTAAGAAAGTGGAAAAACCATCTGAAAATTATTCTGTAGAGTTAGTTGATCCTAAGGATTTTTTATTAAATAAATTTTTTTATAAAAATATAGGAAAAAATTGTCAATGGATAGACAGGCTGATCTGGACAGATTTAAAATGGATGGAATATATTTCTGATGAGAGACTTTCTACTTATATACTTAAGGATAAAGATGAAATTTGTGGATATTATGAAATTTTATTTAATAGAAGCATAAAAGAAGTGGAAATTGCTTACTTTGGCATCTTAGAAGAATATTTTGGAAAAAAGTTAGGTGGTTATTTGTTAAGTGAGGCTATTGAAAATTCATTTAAAAATGGGATTTCAAGAATTTGGGTTCATACATGTTCCTTAGATCACAAAAACGCCTTAGGTAATTATTTGACAAGAGGAATGAAAATTTTTAAATCAGAAACTTTAATTAGGTAGTATTTTATTCATTTTTTGGTAATACAAAAATCTCATCATCGATCTCCTGATTTATTTTTATAGATGAAATAAAAGTTACACTTAGATTTTGATAAATATCAATAGTTTGCCAACCAACTAAATTAAAATCCTTTTTATTGAAAAAAATATTAATTTCAAGGTTATTCTCTACAATTTTAAAATGTAAATATTTACTATCAATTTCCACTGGTTCTAGAGCATTTATTTTTGATATTAGATATTCTTTATCCAATAAAAATTCTAGAGGAGTTCTCTTTAATGGATAAATAAAATAATTCCCACTATTTATATTTTTAACAACTAAAGATTTGCCATTTGAAACTATAATCTTTTTACTAGAATTATTATATGTACACCAAATTTTCTTAGGATATTTTATAATACATTTACCATCTTCTTTTTTTTTATCTATCATTTGTATAAAATCAAAACTTAGATTGTTAGTAAACTGTAATCGAGAAATGACTTTTTCTTTGATGGAAGAAAAAGCAGGGTTATAAAAATTTAATACAAGAAGAACCGTTAAGAATCTAACCATTATAAAATATCTCTTTTCCCGACATGATTTGCTTTACTTACAATTCCATCAGCCTCCATCATATCAACAATCCTGGCAGCTCTATTATATCCAATTTGTAATTTTCTTTGGAGGAAAGAGGTTGATGCTTTGCCCTCTGATCTAATAATATCCAATGCTGCTTGATATAGCTCATCCTTATCATTTGAGCTGGATAAGCCCTCTCCAACCTCCCTTTCATCTACAAAACTTAAAATTTCATCTATATAGTTGGGATCGGCTTGGTTTCGTAAATAATTATTAACTTTTTCAATTTCATTATCTGAAACAAATGGAGCATGAATTCTAACTATACGATTGGCTGACGACATATAAAGCATGTCTCCCTTACCTAGAAGTTGCTCTGCACCCTGCTCTCCTAAAATAGTTCTACTATCAATTTTAGAAGTTACTTGAAAAGATATTCTTGTTGGAAAGTTTGCTTTGATTGTTCCAGTAATTACGTCGACACTAGGTCGTTGAGTGGCCATAATGATATGAATTCCTGCAGCTCTTGCCATCTGAGATAATTTTTGAATATAATTTTCAATTTCTTTACCTGCTACAAGCATTAGATCTGACATTTCATCAACAACAACAACAATATAGGGCATAGATAGGGTATGTTTAGAATTGTAACTATCTATATTTCTGACACCTTCTTTGGTCATTAGTTTATACCTACTCTCCATTTCTTTGACGACCCATCCTAAGACTGAAGCTGCTTTTTTAGCTTCAGTTATAACAGGACACAGCAAATGAGGAATGCCCTCATAAGTTGATAACTCTAACATTTTGGGATCAATTAAAATAAATTTACATTTATCAGGAGGGTGTCGATAAAGAAGAGATAGAATGATGGTATTAATACAAACAGACTTTCCAGAGCCAGTTGTTCCAGCAATTAATAAATGTGGCATGGAAGCCAAGTCACCTACGATAGGAATTCCAGAAATATTTTTACCTAAGGCTATTGGCAACTTAACTTCTTTTTTGATAAAGTCAGTATTGGAAAGTATCTCACTAAGATAAACATTTTCACGGGTAGCGTTAGGCAGCTCAATGCCAATAGTGCTTCTACCAGGTATAGTAGCAATACGAGCAGATTCAGAACTTGTATTTCTAGCAATATCATCGGAAAGGTTAATAATTTTAGAAACCTTAACTCCAGCAGCCGGCTCAAATTCATTCAAAGTAACAACAGGTCCATGACTTACTTTTTTGATAAAACCACTAACACCAAAATCTAAAAGAATTTTTTCAAGGAACCCACTATCAATATAATCTTCATCTCTTAATTTCTCCCTTTCCTTTTTGGTGGGGATCTTCAATAAATCAATAAGGGGTAATTTAAATTTTATTCTTTTATTCTCAATTTTATTAATAGAGTTTATAAACGGTAGATCTTCCTGGATCAGATTTTTGATATCTTCTTGAGGAATAAATTCATTAATTACTTCATTTTTATTGGTATAATTTTTTTCTTTTTTAGAAAATAAATATTTAAATATTTTTTTAGTAAGTTTATAAAAAAAAGTAATTTTAAATTGGATACTAAGTAAAAATAAAGTCAAAATCGAAAAAAAAAGAATGTAATAAAAAATTTGGGAGTTAATATTAATTAAAGAATTTAAAAAAGTTGTTTCTAAATATTTACCAACAAAACCACCATTACCATTAATATAAAGTTTAAATGCTGTAGGATAAAAAAAGGAAAAGAATAAACAGCCAAGTAGAGAATATAATATAATAAAAAAAATACTTTCAATTATTAAGAAAGCTTTTTTATTTAGGATAATATTTATGCCGGATATCATAAAACTAAAAGGAATTAATAAGGAAACAAAACCAAAACATTGAAAAAAAAAATCTGCTGTAAAACTACCACGAAAACCAAAAAAATTTTTAATGGCACTATTTTCTGGAAAAATAAAGTTGGGGTCATCTGGGGAAAAACTAACCAAGGAAACAAGCAACATGAAACCACTTATAACAAGAAATATGCCAGCGATTTCAATAACTCTGTAAATAGCAAAATTTAACGCATTGTTGGCTAATTTTTTAAAATCCATAAATTAATAAATCTAATTAATCACTTTGTATCATCTAATTTTTATTGTTAAAATTAAAAATTATTATGAATATTTGTATTATAGGTGATGGGCTTACTAGCTTATCTTTAGCTAAAATTCTTATAAATAAAAAAATAAAAGTCCACATTTATCATAAAAAATCGATTAATAAATTTTCATCAAATAGAACAATTGGAATATCAAAAAGTAATTTAGAATTTTTTAAGAAAGAAATTAATAAGATACCTAAAAAAAATACCTGGGAAATAAAAAAAATAGAAATTTACTCTGAAAAATTAAAAAAAGATAAAATATTAAATTTTGAAAATGATCAAAAAAATCTATTTTATATGATAAAAAATGATGCACTCTATAAATCTTTAAATGACACATTATTAAGGAGTAAGTTATTTAAAAAAATAGAAACAAAGCAAGCAAGCTTTAATGAAAAACTATTAAAAAAAAATTATGATTTAATAATTAATTGTGATCAAGATAACTTTATATCTAAAAAATACTTTATTAAAAAAGTTGATAAAGACTATAGAAATCTTGCCTACACAGCTTTTTTAGAACATAAAAAAATAGATAATAATTCAGCGATTCAAATTTTTACAGATTCAGGGCCTATTGCATTCTTGCCAATATCAAGCACAAAAACTTCAATTGTTTGTTCAGTAGACATTAATAATAAAAATTTCAAGGACCATGAAATATTAGATCTAATAAATAAACATAATCCCAAATTTAAGATAAAAAAAATCTCAGAATTAAATAGTTTTAAATTAAAATCTTCAAATTTAAGAAAATACTATTGGAAAAATATTTTAGCCTTTGGAGACATGCTACATCGAATTCATCCCCTTGCAGGCCAAGGTTTTAATATGACTATTAGGGATATAAGAGATTTGACAGAAATTATTCAAAATAAAATTGATCTAGGGTTACAACTAGACACTTTAGTTTTAGATGAGTTTGAAAAAAAAACTAAAAGTAAAAATTTAATTTTTTCAAGTTGCATAGATTTTATTTATGAATTTTTTAACTTTGAAAAAAAGAGTAAAGAAAAAAAGTTAAGTAAAATTTTGCAATTTTTTGGTGGTAATAAAAATTTTACAAGTACAGTTATAAAATTTGCAGATGAGGGATTAAATATTTAGCCTCTATTGAATGGTAGAATTATCATAATTATCGTAGGTATAAGTACTTAATATTTCAGCTATTTTATTTTTTCTTGCTTCTAAATTTTGACTTTCTAATAACATTTGTTTTTCTTCAAGTGAAAATGGAGAGGCCATAGCCAAGGCATTTATAGTTTCATTCAAATCTTGTTTTTCAAGAGATTTCCAATTTATTATGTAACCCTTTTTTTCAAATAACAATTTTAAATCTTTAAAAATTAACTCAAGATCAGAAAATTTTAACTCTTCTTTTTTTGTTAAATTTAAGTCAGAGTGAAAACCATCAAAGTTAATTTCACATTCCCTGTAAGGCTTATTATTTTTTATCTCTTTAGTAACATTAAAACGACTTAAGCCACCAAGATCAATTAAACATCTACCATCCACATCTTTAAAGTTGGTAATTTTGCCCAAACATCCAACCTTGTGCAACTCAATTATAGATTTAACTTTATTTTTTTTAGGCTGAATTAAACCAATCATTTTATTAGTATTCATGCTGTCATTAATCATACTGATATATCTAGGTTCAAATATATTTAAAGGTACGGTAGTATTTGGAAAAATAATAAAGTTACTCAAAGGAAAAACAGAAATAATTTTAGGAAGATTAATCATACGTATTTATATATATACTTATCTAATATTATTTAAATTAAATAATAAAAATAATGCAAATCCAAGAAGATATACTCAAAAAAACTTCAACTTTGATTGATAAAAAAAACTATAAAGAGGTTCAGTCTATTTTATTAAAGTTTATTAAAGAAAACAATAATATTAAAATTGATGTTAAGGTTTATTATTTATTATACTTGTCATGCGATGCTTTAAAAGAAAATAAAAGTGCAAAAAAATATTTAGAAAAGTGTATAAAAATTAATAATAAAAACCATATAGCTTTAAATAACTTAGCAAATATATATCTAAAAGAAGGGAATGTTCTTAAAGCAGAAAAGTTTTATTTAAGATCTCTTGATAATAAAAAAGATTATTTAATAGTAATTATAAACTTGGCTATATTTTATCAAGATACTGGGAAGTTAGAAGAAGCAAATAAATTTTATCTAAAAGCAATTAATTTATCACCTAAAAAAATATCAATTTATTTTAATCTAAGCAGAATAAATAAAAACTTTATAAATAAAGAAAAGTTAGAATATTTGTTGGATATTATGAGAAATGAAAAAATTGAACCAATAGATATGTCATTTGGATTTTTTTTATTAGCAGAATACGAAAGAAAACAAAAAGACTTTATCAAGGAAATTAATTATTTAGAAAAAGCACATCAATACATATTTAATGAAAATTTAAATAGAAATAAGAAAACCCTAAATTATTGGCATAATATAATTCCAAAAAAATATGATAAATTTAAATTTATAAATGAAAGTAAAAAAAATGAATTAGCAAACTTTAACCCAATTTTTATAATAGGTTTACCACGATCGGGTTCAACAATGGTTGAAGCAATTTTATCATCTGGGGATAGGGAAATCAAAAATCTTGGAGAAACCAATATACTTAGTGGTGCAATAGTTAGCACTCATAATGAGCTCCAGAAAGAAGAAAATACAACAATCGACCTAAATTTGATTAATAATAAAGTTTTAAAATTAATGACAGATAGAAATTTTTTAAGTAAAAAAAGTAATATTTTTACTGAAAAGTCTTTAGAAAATTTTTTTTATATTGAAATAATTCTAAAAATTTTTCCTCATGCTAAATTTGTTAACACCTTTAGAAATACTGGGGATAATATTTTTGCAATTTTTCAACAAGCGCTAACTCAACTTTCCTGGACTCATTCATTAGAGAATATTTTAAAATATGTAGAAAATTATCTAAAAATTATTTCATATTTTATAAAAAAATACCCAAACAAAATATTGCCATTAGATCTTGAAGAATTAACAAATGAGCCTGAAAAAAACTCAAAAAAACTATATGCTTTCTGTAATTTAAAATGGAATAAGAATGTTCTAGATTTTTATAAGAGAAAAGATTTACTTATATCAACAGCAAGCAACATACAAATTAGAAACAATATCAACAGATATGACTACGAAAAATATAAGCCTTATAAAGATCTCTTAAAAAAATTTATCCACAAATATGATTGGATTAATTAATTTTTTACTATTGATTGCGTTAAAAAAACCGTCTATTTATAGGGTCACTATAAGCGGGTCTAGCTCATTGGTAGAGCGAATCGTTGCCAACGATTAGGTAGAGGGTTCGATTCCCTTGACCCGCTCCATAAATATTGATCAATAAGCATTCTAGACATATTTATGACACGATTAATCTCTGTTCATTTCTTAGATACTTGATTTAGAATTTGTTATTATTTGAAATAATATTATAGAAATTATATAATATATTAATTGTTACAAAACTACCTATAAACTATTTAAAAAATAATGTGTCTAAAGTAATTAAATCCTTTAAATATTTATAAATGAAAGATCTGCTAAATAAGAAATGTGTTCCATGTGAGGGTAAAATATTACCGCTGGATATAAGCGAAATACACAAATATCAAAAAAAAGTAGATGGATGGGATGTAAGTGAAAATAAAAAGAAAATTTATTTCTTAGAAAAAAAATTCGTTTTTAAAAACTTTATTGATAGTAACAACTTTATTAATAAAGTTGGAGAAACTTCAGAAGAAGAAGGGCATCACCCAGATATTTCTTTTGGGTGGGGATATGCAAAAATTATAATTACCACGCATGCAATAGAAGGATTATCAGAAAATGATTTTATTTTAGCTGCTAAAATTGACCATATTTTTAATGTCTAAAATGTCTTGTTTTGGAAAAGACCAGAACAGTATTAGTTAGATTTGCAAATTTAATTATTTCCTTGTCTCTTATTGATCCACAGGGTTGTATTACAGCAGTAACTCCTGACTGCACCAACTTTTCTATACCATCAACAAATGGGAAAAATGCATCTGAAGCTGCAACCACTTCTTCATTTAGGTTTTGAAATTTATTCATCTTGTCTATTGCAATTTGACAGCTATCAAGTCTACTAGGTTGTCCAGATCCAATACCCACAGTTGCTTCTTGACTAGCTAAAACAATCGCATTTGATTTAACATATCTACAAACATTAAATGCAAAAATTAGATTTTTTAGTTGATATTTGTTGGGTTTCTTTTTTGAAACTACTGTAAAATTTTTAATATTAAATTTTTCAGTATCTTCAGATTGAGTTAAAAAAGATTCATTAGTTGAGTTAAACCTTATTAAATTTTTTATTGTGAAATTTGTAGCATCGATAAGACGTAAATTTTTTTTTTTTTTTAAAACTTTTAGTGCCTCAGGATCAAAACCATTTGCAATAATAACCTCCAAGAAAATATTATTAAGTTCCATCGCAAGAGTTTTATTTATTTTATAATTACATGAAACTATTCCCCCAAAAGCACTTACTGGGTCACAATCCAATGCTAATTGGTAGCTTTTTAGAATATTTTTATTAACAGAAACACCACATGGGTTGGCATGTTTAACGATAACTGTACCTAAATTTTTTGGTAATGATTTCGAGATGGTTAAGGCAGAAAATATATCATTGTAGTTGTTATAACTTAGTTGTTTTCCATGGATTTGTTTAATATTTGAATTTTGCGTTTTCGTATAAACAGCAGCTTGCTGATGTGGGTTTTCACCATATCTTAATTTTTCAATTAAATTTCCGTAGATAGTTTTTTTCTTAGGAAAGTCATTCTTTTTAATTGTATTAAAGTAGTTCGAAATCACAGCATCATAATATGCTGTTTCAGAAAAAGCCACCGTAGACATCTTTTCTCTAAACTCAATAGATGTAGAGCCTCTATTTTTTTCTATTTCATTAATTAGTTCACTGTATTGATCTGAAGAAGTAATAACAGTAACATCATTATAGTTTTTTGCTGCAGCCCTAACCATTGTTGGGCCACCAACATCAATATTTTCTATAATTTTTAAATGATTATTTGTCTGCTCTAGAGTTTTTTCAAAAGGATAGAAGTTAACAATAACCAGATCTATTTCGTGAAAATTATTATTCTTTAAATCCCTGATATGAGATTTATTATTTCTTTTACTCAATATTCCGGCGTGTATCTTTGGATGTAATGTTTTAACTCTACCGTTAAGTATTTCAGGAAAACCTGTATATTCTGAAATTTCTAAACATTTAAATTTGAGTCTTTTTATCTCCTTATAGGTGCCACCAGAACTTATTAATTTAATTTTATGTTTAGTTAAAATTTCTAAAAGACCTTTTAAATTTTTTTTATCAGAAACTGAAATTAATGCTTTTTTTATTTTCTTCATTATATTTTTGTAATTTCCCATTTTATAGTCTGGTTTTGATCATTAGTCATTCCAGAAATGACTATATTTTGATTATCAACGAAGGAATCTTTTCTACCAAAATATAAACCATTATCAATATTCATATTATTGTTATCAGAATTAAATTTCCAACCCTCACCGTCAAGCTCTATGAGTATTGTTTTATTGTTTTGTGTCTTCATTATTTTAACACTAGGCTCTAAATGAAATCGAATTTCAAATTTTAAATTTTTCCCACTATTTTTTGAAACTATTTTTTCATGGCCAATAAACTTTATCTGCTCAGGATAAAACTCTATTTCCCTCTCATGAATAATACCATATTGTTTCAAATAACCATCATGTGCTGCATTAATTTTCCAGTAATTTTTTTCGAATACAATATTTTTTTTTAATATTTTTAACCCATGAAAAATTTTAGAGCTTTTATTTTTAGTTTTACTAAATTTACATGAAGATCTATCATCTAAAATTAACGTACTATGTATGGCACTTGATTTTGAAAGTTCATTTAATTGATGATTATGGTTTTGAAAATATCCAGAATTACAAATTAATTTTTTTCCATTTGATATTATTTCAAAAGATAGTGCGCCTGCTTGGTAGTTTGAAGAAAACTTTTTATCAGGACTTGATCCAACATCCATGATGAGTGAAGTTTTTTTGTCATTAAGAACGACATATCCCCCCAGTTCAATATTTTGATTTTTAAAATTATATCCAAGTTTTTTTAAATAGTGATCAAAATCAATATTATTTGTTTCATGATTACCATTGAAAAGCAGGTCTACTTTATTATTTTGCCAAGTAAACGCATAAGCTTGACCTAAATAATATATGTTTTCATTAATAAAATCAGGGATCTCACTTTGAGATTCTTTGAACCATTCTCGAATTAAAATAAAATATTTTAAGTAAAAGCATAATTGTCTGATACTTCTCGATTTTGGAAAACCACTATTATCTAAAGAAAAATTTGCAAGATTTTTCAATAAGCTCACCCCAGTTTTTAAATATCTATTTTTATTTTGATAGGTTAAACCGGTTAAAACAATAGCAGCACAACCTATCATTTTATCATGAATGACTTGTGACTGTTCTATTTCATTAATCAAATGATTAATTTGTTTTTTTATAATACCATTAAATTTTTTTTTGTATTCAGTGCTACCACTTTCATAGGTAAGTCTGGTGTTTGAAGCCCAAGCAATTATTCTTTTAGCAACGATATCAACCTCCCAACTTTTAGAGTTGTAGCTATGATTTTTATCTATCCATTGTAAGATTATATTTTGTATATCTTTTTTTGAAGATTTTAAATCCAAACTAAATAACCAAAAAAAGCTATTTAGATTCTTATAATCTTTTTTTTTTAAATTTTTTTTATCCCATATTTTATTCAATGAATAGTTTTCGATATTAATCTTTTTTTTATCATATTTTACAAGTGAGTTTAGTAAACTAGGACTTGGATAATAGTCTAAAGAACCAACAATAGAGGGTGTAATTT
>Ga0307986_10003904_pt1 | contig 10251 bp, 8 predicted proteins | sample EllFjometageno82_FD_203170 | JGI IMG/M metagenome (GOLD analysis project Ga0307986, IMG submission 203170) | Marine microbial communities from Ellis Fjord, Antarctic Ocean - #82 | ecosystem: Environmental > Aquatic > Marine > Unclassified | place: Southern Ocean | collected 2014-10-09
GGCCTTGCGATTAAAATGTTCAGATATAAATATTTATAATTCATTTGAACCTCAAGGTAATACTTCAAAACTATTGTACGCGGCAGCTGAAAAAATTAGATATGAAAATATTGGATCTTCATATTTTAAAGGTATCAAAGAAAATTTAGATTATTTTTATGAAATTAAAAGCAAAAAAAAAGTTGAAAGTAAAAATAATGATTATGAATTTTTAGATGCTTTTGAATACTATTTAAGAAGTAATATTTGTAAATTTAATAAAAATAAAGATTTAGAAAATAAATATAAAAAATTTAAAAAAAAATTAGATACTCAATTAAAAGACAAACTGGAAGTGCTAAATAATTCACTTTTAGATCAAAAAAAATTTAATGCTTTAATTTCAAAGATAATTTCACAGTTAGAAATAGATGAGATTATTAATTCTGATCAAAAAGAAAATGATCAAAAAGATACTGATAATTTGGAAAATAAAGCAAAAGATGAAAATAATCAAAGCTCTAAAGATAGTAAGAATAATGAAATGTCTATTGACACTAGTTTACCTGATATTGATCAGCTATCGTCTGGAACAGATACAGATAATGAGATTGAGGTTGGCAAAGATGATCCCTTTACCTCTCAAAATAATAAAAAAATAAATAAAAATTTTGGAGACTCAAAATATAAATCTTACACTCAAGAGTTTGATGAAATTATTGCTGCAGAAGAATTAGAAAATGAAGAGGAACTCTTGAGATTAAGACAAAATTTAGACCAACAGCTGTTAAGTTTAAAAAATTTTATTTCAAAGTTAGCTAATAAACTGCAGAGAAAGCTATTGGCAAAACAAAATAGGTCATGGGAATTTGATTTAGAGGAAGGTTCGTTAGACACTTCAAGGTTAACAAGAGTTATTATAGACCCTCTTAATTCACTTTCTTTTAAAAAAGAAAAAGACATAAAGTTTAAAGATACGCTAGTGACTATTTTAATTGACAATTCTGGATCTATGCGTGGAAAACCAATTTCAGTAGCAGCGATATGTGCTGACATTTTGGCAAGAACTTTAGAAAGATGCTCTGTCAAAGTTGAGATCTTAGGCTTTACTACTAAACATTGGAAAGGTGGTCAGAGCAGGCAAAAATGGACGAATAATCAAAAACCTTTATTCCCTGGTCGCTTAAATGACCTAAGACATATCATTTATAAATCAGCTGACACGCCATGGAGACAGTCAAAAAATAATATAGGTCTAATGCTTAAAGAAGGACTATTAAAAGAGAATATTGATGGAGAAGCTTTGAGGTGGGCTTACAATAAAATTCTTAAACGAAAAGAAGAAAGAAAAATATTAATGGTTATATCTGATGGCGCCCCAGTAGATGATTCTACTTTATCTACAAACGCAAGCGATTTTTTAGAAAATAATCTAAAACAAACAGTAAAATGGATAGAGAAAAATTCTTCTGTTGAGTTGTTGGCTATCGGTATTGGACATGATGTCACAAGATATTATAATAAAGCAATTAAAATTGCAGACGTTCAAGATCTTGGAGATGTTATGATTAATCAATTAACAGACTTGTTTAGTGAAGATAAGAAAAAAACTATTCACTAAATTAATATTTCTAACTAGCTAACTATAATACAATTACAAACTTTTTCTTTTATCTAGATCGCGTATTTTTATTATTAGTATTCTAAAAGGTATTAACATCAAAAAAGCCATTAAAATTTTTACAAATAAGTCTCCAAAAGCAAGGGTTACCCAAGGGAAGCCTGTTCCTAAAAAAGAAATTGAAAAAAATAGAAACGTATCGATAATTGAACCAAAGATTGATGAAGTCATTGGAGCTATAAACCAAACATTATTTCTAAGTTTTTGAAAAATTTCTATATCTATAAGTTGTGCAACTAGAAAAGCTGCGCCTGATCCTATGGCTATTCTAATTGATATTACATCTTCAAAATTTGTAGAAACAAAAAGCGTTAATAAAATTCCAAATGTAAAACCAAAATACACTAATTTTCTAGCTTTTTTTTTTCCGAATCTTCTATTTGCTAAATCAGTGATTAAAAATGTTATAGGATAACTAAATGCTCCATAGGTAAGTATGTTTTGTAAATTAAATTTGCTAATTGGAAACTGTACAAGATAATTTGAAGCGATAATGACTACTCCCATAAAAAATGAGAGTAGTAAAAATAAATTTTGATCTGGTTTTGAGTTCTTGTGCACTAAGCCGTTATGTTGATGCTAATTTTTAATTTCTGAGCTTTTCTAGAAAGTTTTTGTTTTTTTACGGTCTTTAAATACTGATCAAGGCCACCCTTGAAATCAACTGATCGCACTGCTGCATTTGTAACTCTTAATGTGATGTTTTTTTTTAACTTAGCACTTTGAAAAGTAACTTTTTTTAGATTAGGCAAAAACCTTCTTTTGGTCTTATTGTTAGAATGACTAACATTGTTACCCTTTAAGGGTGATACTCCTGTAAGCTCACATCTTTTAGACATAAATAAATTTTGTTAATTGTATAATTTTTGTGTTTAATAAGGTCAAGTTAATATATCTAGATTGACAATGAAACAACCAAATAATATGAAATTTAATGGATTTTTACTTACCTATTGCCCAGGTTCAAGTTAGCATCATTACAGTTTTAATCTTAAGTTTTGCTGTTGGTTTTCTATCAGGAATATTTGGTATAGGTGGAGGTGTTTTAATGACCCCTATTCTTATTTTTTTAGGAATCCCGGCAACTTATGCTGTGGCTAATGTTGCCAATACTGTTTTAGGGATATCAGTTTCTGGAGCTACCACTCATTGGTATAAAAAAACTTTAGATTATAAAATGGGCTTTATGATTGTGGTTGGTGGACTAGCTGGTGCTATTTTAGGAATGCAAATTTTTAAATATCTACGGGAAATTGGCAATATTAATACAATCATAGCATTGCTTTACGTTTACTTGCTAGTAATTATAGGAACACTTATTTTTGTTGAAGGGGTTAAAGAGGTAACTGCTTTAAAAAAAAAAATAATACTTAAAAAAAAATTGCATACACATTATTGGATTCATGGACTTCCATTTAGAATACGATTTAGTAAGTCTAAAGTATATGAAAGCGCATTAACACCAATCATCTTGGGGTTTATTGTTGGCTTATTTGCATCTATTATGGGAATTGGTGGAGCTTTCTTAATGGTTCCAGCAATGATTTATTTAATTGGTATGCCAACCAAATTAATTCCAGGAACTTCTTTGTTCGTTACTATTTTTATCACAGGATTTGTAGTTATAGCACATGCTGTACAGTTCAAATCCATTGATCTTGTATTGGTTTCTTTTTTATTACTTGGATCAATTATAGGCTTGCATATAGGTCTAAAAATTTCTGAAAAATTAAACGCATCAGAGTATAAAGCGTTATTGGCTATTTTATTAATACTGATTGGAATTTTTATGGGTGTAGAAACATTTATATTTAATAAAAGTCCTGATCTTTTAAGAATTATACCTACACCTGATTTTAATTCTGAATTAACTCTTTTAATAATAAATTTAGCAAAAAACTCGCCCGTAATTTATGCTTCTTTATCTGTCGTGTTTGTTGTTTTTGTGGGTTTTATTTTTTCTTATATTAGAGAATTAATTCATCACTTTAGGTATTCAAAAAAAATTAAGAGTTGATACCAATAGCTTGTTGGATATTATTTATTTTTTCGTTTTTTAAAATCTCAATTAATTCTTTTTTGATATTTTTCACTACACCAGGGCCTTTATAAACCATTCCGGTATAAAGCTGAATTACCGTAGCTCCAGCTGCAATTTTTTCAAAAGCACTTTGTCCACTATCAATACCCCCGACGCCAATAATAGGTACTCTTCCTTTGTTAGATTTGTAAAAATTTTTAATAAATTTTAATGAAAGTTTTTGTAATGGAAGCCCTGATAGCCCACCTATCTCATTTTTTTTTACGTCAGATAGGTTTTCTCTACTTTGATTTGAGGTATTTGTTAGTACTATTCCATCAATTTTAAACTTCAATATAAGCTCATTAATATTACTAATTTCTTCTTCCATTATGTCTGGCGACAGCTTTAGGACTAATGGACATTTGATTTTTTTATTTTTTTTTAATTCATTAAGTTTGCTTAGGAGATTGGACAGCAGTTTTTCTTCATGAAAATTTCTTAAACCCTCAGTATTTGGTGAAGAAATATTAACAGCAATATAACTAGCTAGTTTATTTAGCTTATCATAGCATTCTAGAAAATCGGAGGTCTTATCTTTTGTGTCTTTATTTGGACCTATGTTAATTCCTAAGAAATCTTCAGGTGTATTTTTAGTTATACGATCTGAAACTATTTCTACACCGTCGTTATTAAAGCCTAGTCTATTGATCATTGCTTTATCTTTCTCAAGCCTAAATATTCTAGGTTTGGGATTTCCTAATTGTCTTTTGGGTGTAATTGTTCCAACTTCAACAAAGCCAAAGCCAAGCTTAAATAAAGAATTATAAACTTCGGCGCTTTTATCAAAACCGGCTGCTAATCCAATTGGGTTTTTTAATTTTTTTTTAAATAATTTTGTATTTAATATTTCTTCACCCTCAACCCTAAAAAAGCTTTTTGGTACAAAGTTAATCTTTAGGGACTTGATTGCCAGATCGTGAGCAACTTCTGGATCTAAACCAAAAATATAAGGTCTTAAAAGAGAAAACATTTATTTATTTTTTATTTTTTGATTAATTAATTCAATTGTTTCTTTAACGCCAAAAAAACTTATGAAGAAACCCATTCTTGGACCGTCCTTACTTCCAAAAAGTACTTCATAAATTAATATAAACCATTCTCTTAATTTTTCATTATATCCATTTTCTTTACCTGTTGAGTATACTAAGGTTTGTATGTCTTCTGGTTTTATATCTTGTGTAATCGACTCCAGTTTTTTTGCTAAATTCATTAGGGCTTTCCTTTCACTGTCATTAGCAATTTTATATTTTTTATTTGGCTCTACTTTATCTCTAAAGTAGTTAATTGCGTATTCCGTCAATTGATCAAAAATAGGATGATTTTCAGGTTTAATATCTGTGTGGAATCTTTGTATAAACTTCCATAAAATTTCTTTGCTTTCCGCGTTGCTGGAACCAACTAAATTTAAAAGCATAGAAAAAGTCATAACTATTTTTTCCTTAGGAGGATTTCCATTATGAACATGCCAAATAGGATTTAATAATTGTTTTTTAATTTCTTGATTGGGAAAAGTTTCAATTAATGAAAGATATTCATCAACTGCTTTTGGAACAACTTCAGAGTATAGTTTTTTTGCGCGTGTTGGATTTTGATACATGTAAAGTGATAAACTCTCAGGTGAAGCATATCTTAGCCATTGGTCTATTGTGATTCCATTGCCTTTTGATTTAGATATCTTTTCACCTTTTTCGTCTAAAAATAATTCATAGACAAATCCATTTGGTGGTCTTTTGCCCAAAGTTTTACAAATTTTATTTGAGAGTATTGCACTTTCTGTTAAATCTTTTCCGTACATTTCAAAATCTACGTCAAAAGTAAACCATCTCATAGCCCAATCTACTTTCCATTGCAGTTTGCAATTTCCATTTATTATTTGAGTTTCTAATTTTTTTCCATTGTTATCAAATATAACTGTACCATTTTTTTTATTCATTTCTAAAAGAGCAATTTCTAAAACTTTACCTGTGGTTGGACATATCGGTAGAAATGGACAGTACGTTTTTTTTCTCTCACTTCTTAAAGTTGGCAAAATAATTTCCATAATTTCTTCATACTTTTCTAAAACACGCATTAATGAATTATTAAATTTTCCACCTTTATAATTTTCAGTTGAGCTCTTAAAGTTAAATTTAAAATTAAATTTATTTAAAAAATCTTTAAGCATTTCGTTGTTATGCTCTCCAAAGCTATTGAATTTATTGAATGGATCTGGAATACTGGTTAAAGGCTTGCCGAGATTTTCGTAAAGTATTTTATCATTCGGTATATTGTCTGGTACTTTTCTTAAACCATCCATATCATCTGAAAAAGTAATAAGATCAGTTTCAATATTTTGAATATGATTCAAAGCATTTATCATCATCGTAGTTCTAGCCACTTCTCCAAATGTGCCAATATGTGGTAAACCGCTAGGCCCATAACCAGTTTGAAAGGTTATTTTATTTTTAGATTTTATTAAATCTTTTCTGTCTTTTAAAAGTTTTCTGATTTCAACAAAAGGCCAAGAAGAAGTTGATTGAATTAAATTAACATCAAGCATAAGAATGGTTTATTAAATTTTATAGATAAAATACAGATATAATTACAATATAATAAGTTGAATTTTTTAGGCGTTTAAATAATCTCTTTTATCATGACTTCGAACAAAACAGTTTTTTTTATAATTGGAACTTTATTAATTATCTTAGGTTTCTTTATGTTGATACCTTACGGGGTACAGATATTTTACAAAGAAAATAGTCACAGTTTTTTATCATCTTCATTTATCACAATTTTAATTGGTGTGCTGTTTGTCTTAGCAAACTTACAAGAAAAGTATCAATTAAACCTTAAACAAACATTTCTATTTTCTACTTTTGCCTGGATTTCTATAGCTTTTTTTGGCTCTATACCTTTCATTCTTTCTGATCTTAATTTTTCATTAAGTGACTCATTTTTTGAAAGCATGTCTGGAATAACTACTACTGGCTCGACTGTTATTACAGATTTAGATAATTCACCTAAAAGTATATTGCTGTGGAGAGCTATTATGCAGTGGCTTGGTGGTGTTGGAATAATTGTGATGGCTATTACTGTGCTCCCTCTTTTAAAAGTCGGTGGGATGCAATTATTTAAAATAGAGAGTTCAGATACGCCAGAAAAAATATTACCTCGTGCTACTCAAGTTGCTTTTATTATAATTTCTACATATATAATTTTGACTTTATCTTGTGCTTTTTTTTATAAAATTCTTGGAATGAATTTTTTTGATAGCATTGCTCATGCAATGACAACAATTGCTACTGGAGGTTTCTCTACGCACAATGAATCTATCGGTTATTTCAAAAATTCAAATATAGAAATAATTGCTACAATATTTATTATATCGGGAAGTATACCATTTATTTCGTATTTAAAATTTATAAAAGGAAATAAAAAAATTTTTTTTCAAGATATACAAATTAAAGGATTAGTTTATCTTTTTATTTTTTCTACTTTAATTATGTTTTTATATTTATTACTTAATAATAATAGCAGCTTATTAATTGAGAAAATAAGAATAGCTTCCTTTAATGTTGTGTCCATTTTGTCTGGCACTGGATATGTAACCAATGATTTTAGCTTATGGGGAAAATTTCCATTAATTTTTTTTTTATTCTTAATGTTTATAGGGGGATGTGCAGGATCAACTGCTTGCGGAATAAAGATATTTAGGTTTCAGCTGTTATTCTTGTTTATAAATAATCAAATTAAAAAAATAATTTATCCAAATAGTGTGTTTATTTTAAAGTATAATAATCAAAAAGTTACAGATAGTTATATGAATTCAGTAATTATTTTTATTTTTGCTTATTTGTTTATATTTATTTTAACTGCTATGTTGCTTTCAATAACTGGCCTTGACTTCCTGTCCTCAATTTCTGGTGCGGCAACTTCAATATCAAATGTAGGTCCCGGTCTCGGTGATATAATAGGGCCAAATGGAAACTTTAAGTCTGTACCAGAGGTTTCTAAATGGATATTATCATTTGGTATGCTGCTTGGAAGATTGGAATTATTTGCCGTCTTAATATTATTCTTTCCATCTTTTTGGAGAGATTGAATTAAATGAATTTATCAAATTTTATCAAACCTTACTTAGATCGAAGAATGTTAAGAATTTTATTGCTTGGAATAATGAGTGGTTTTCCATGGGTGTTAATAGGTAGTGCTTTAAGTCTATGGTTAAAAGAAAACGACTTAAGTAGGACAACAATTGGATGGGCTGGGTTAATTTTTGGTGTCTATGCAATAAACTTTTTATGGGCCCCCTTGATTGATCGATTGCATTTACCATTTTTGTCTAAAAAGATAGGCCATAGAAAATCTTGGATTATTTTAATGCAACTAATTATTTTTACTTCTTTATTGATTTGGAGTTTATTAGATCCTACTAAAAATTTATGGTTAATAATCGCCATAGGGCTAGGAATTGCAATATCTTCTGCGACTCAAGATATAACGATTGATGCTTTGAGGATTGAGCAGATAGGAGAAAATGAAAAAGACTTGTTATCTGCTGGTGCAGCAATATCTGTTGTTGGGTGGTGGACAGGTTATAAAGTTGGTGGGCTAGTATCGTTACTTAGTGCCGACATTCTTCAAAAACAAGGAATAGAAAATTACTGGCAAATCTCTTTTTTAATACTTTCAGGAATTATTGCTCTTTGTAGCGTAGTTTTACTTTTTGTCCCAGAAAAGAATTCTAAAGAAAAAATAAATTCTCAAAATATAGCAGACCAAAAAATGTTAAATAGAATTGGTTCTTTTAATATCTTTACTAAAAGTTTTTCATGGCTTTATGGGACTATAATTAATCCGTTATTAAGTTTTTTTAAAAAAAATACTGTTAGTGTTGCTATTTCAATACTTGGCTTTGTTTTTTTATTTAAAATTGGAGAAGCTTTTCTTGGAAGAATGTCTTTGGTTTTTTACAAAGAAATTGGTTTCTCTAAGACTGACATAGCGTTGTATTCAAAAGGGATTGGCTGGCTCACTACAGTCACATTTACTTTACTGGGAGGACTGTTTGCAGTGCGTATGGGCTTAATTAAAGCTATGTTTTTATCCGGCATACTTATGGCTTCAACAAATCTTTTATTTTCTATTTTAGCATGGGTTGGTAATTCTGAAATCTTGTTTGCATTTACAGTTCTTATAGATGATTTGGCAGCTGCATTTGCGACTGTCGCATTTGTAGGATTTATTTCTGCGTTAGTAGATAGAAACTACACGGCAACACAGTACGCTTTATTGGCTTCTATTGGTACGGCTGGGAGAACACTTTTTGCTTCTTCTTCGGGTATGATGGTTGACTGGTTGAATGGAAATTGGATTATATTTTTTATCATCACAGCCCTGATGGTAATACCTTCGTTAATTTGTTTGTTTTTAATTAAAAAAAAAATAAAGTTAAATGAATAAATTTTATTCAAATAATTATTCTGTAATCAATCTTTACCAAAAAACTTCTAATAAATCAGAAATTGTTACACAAATGATTTATGGCGAAGGATTTAAGATAATTAACGAATCTTTAAAATGGATAAAAATTAAGATCAAGGAAGACAGGTATATAGGTTATATAATAAAAAAAAAAATTATCCCATATTTAAAACCATCTCATAAAGTCTCTGTTTTATTTGCTAATATATATAAAGAAAATAATTTAAAAAGCAAAATTGGAAAACTTTCCTATGCATCTAAAATTAAAATATATGAAATAAATAAAAAATTTTCTAGGTTTCAAAATGGCTGGATTAAAACACAGAATATAAAACCTATTAAATACAAAAATAAAGATATTTTTAAAGATGTTAAAATTTTTAAAGATGTAAGGTATATTTGGGGTGGAAAAACTTTTAAAGGGATTGATTGTTCAGCTTTAATTCAAATATGTTTAAATTTTAACAATAAATTCTGTCCTAGAGATAGCGGGCAACAACAAAAATTTTTTAAGAAGAATATAAGTTTAAAGAATATAAAAAAAAATGACATTATTTATTGGAAGGGTCATGTAGCAGTAGCGTTGTCTACAAAGAAACTTATTCATGCTTATGGCCCAATGAAAAAAACGTTAATTATGGACATTCACAAAACAATCGAGCTAATTAAAAGAAGTGCAAATTTAAAAGTAATTTCTATAAAAAGAATTTAATTGGGATAAGGTGGTTTCAGTCTCCCTCCACCACCTCATTCTTATTATTACTTGATTCGTTTAATAAAATTTAACTCGTATTAGGTGTGTGTATAAAGTGATGGCGGAGAGAAAGGGATTCGAACCCTTGATACGGTTGCCCGTATACACGCTTTCCAAGCGTGCGCCTTCAACCTAGCGACTTAGAATTATTGATTAGCTTACAATTTTTTTTAAATTTTAAAAAAATTAATCTATTGACGACCATATGACGACCAATCTTAATTAAAATATTAGTTTAAATCCTAAATTTCCACTTAAGCTTTTAACGCCCTGATTAGTATTTTTTGCAGA
>Ga0307986_10003905_pt1 | contig 10251 bp, 11 predicted proteins | sample EllFjometageno82_FD_203170 | JGI IMG/M metagenome (GOLD analysis project Ga0307986, IMG submission 203170) | Marine microbial communities from Ellis Fjord, Antarctic Ocean - #82 | ecosystem: Environmental > Aquatic > Marine > Unclassified | place: Southern Ocean | collected 2014-10-09
CTATAATTAAAGTATAATTCTAAGGTAATGAACAAAGATATTTATTTAACAAATAATCTAAGTAACAAAAAAGAGAAATTTGTACCTCTGGATAAAAGAAAAATTGGAATGTACGTGTGTGGTCCTACAGTTTATGACAACCCACATATAGGTAATGCAAGACCTTTAGTCATCTTTGATATATTATTTAAAGTTTTAAAATCAAAATATGGGAATAACTCAGTAAATTATGTGAGAAACATTACAGATGTAGATGATAAAATAATTAAATCTGCAAAAGAAAAAAATATTTCAATATCAGAATTAACCAACAATATAATTAAAGATTTTAATGATGATTGTAACTACTTAAATTTAGATGAACCAAGTCAACAGCCAAAGGCTACAGATCATATTGAATTAATGATTGAGATGATTTCATCTTTAATAACAAAAGATTTTGCTTATGAAAAAAATAATCATGTCTATTTTGAAGTTAATAAATTTAAAGACTATGGGAAGTTATCAAATAAGAAATTGGAAGATCTAATAGCTGGATCAAGAGTAGAAGTTTCAGAGAATAAAAAAAATGCTGAAGATTTTGTTTTATGGAAACCATCATCTATTGACGAACCATTTTGGGACTCACCGTGGGGGAAAGGAAGGCCTGGATGGCATTTAGAATGTTCTGCTATGTCAAAAAAATATCTTGGAGACATATTTGATATACATGGAGGTGGTATTGATTTACTTTTTCCACATCATGAAAATGAAATAGCTCAATCAAGATGTGTAAATAATACTAAATCTTTTGCAAATTATTGGATACATAATGCTTTTATAACATTGTCGAATGAAAAGATGGCTAAATCGACTGGCAATATATTAAAAATCAAAAATTTTAAAGAAAAAATTGACGGACAAGTTTTAAAGCTCGCTCTTATGAGCGCTCATTACAAGCAGCCACTAGATTGGAATGAAAAGCTTTTAATTGATTGTCAAAATACTATTGAAAAATGGTATGAAGTTTACCTATCAATTGATCAAAAAATTACACTTAATGAAGATATTTTATCTCCACTATATGATGATTTAAATACACCAGGTTATATAGCTCATTTACACCAGCTGTATGAAAAAGCTTTAAAAGGAAACGATAATGACAAAAGTTTATTTGTTTTAGCTTGTAATTTTATAGGTATTCTAAATAAAACTAAAAAAGAGTGGCTATCTATTAAAAAGAAAAATTCATTAATTAGTGATGAAGACGTTTTAATAAAGATTGAGCTAAGAAATAAAGCAAGAGAAAATAAAGATTATAATAAAGCTGATAAAATTCGAAAAGAACTGTTGGATAAAGGTATTTTAATAGAGGATAAAGATGGTAAAACAATTTGGAAAATTAAATGAGCAAAGAACGACTTTATATATTTGATACAACATTAAGAGATGGCGCACAAACTCAAGGTGTAGATTTTTCTGTAGAGGATAAAGTGAAAGTTGCGTCTGCTTTGGATAATTTAGGTGTAGATTATATAGAAGGAGGATGGCCCGGGGCAAATCCTACTGATACTGATTTTTTTCAAAGAAAACATATTTTTAATAATGCAAAACTAACATCATTTGGAATGACTAAAAAGACAGGTCGTAGCGCCGATAATGATCCTGGGTTATCTGCACTTTTAAATTCAAACACACCAGCAGTTTGTTTGGTGGGTAAATCTTGGGATTTCCATGTCGATATTGCACTAGGTATTTCTAATGAAGAAAACTTAGAAAATATAAGTGAAAGCGCAAAACACTTTGTTAAAGAAAAAAAAGAGTTTATGTTTGATGCAGAACATTTTTTTGATGGGTATAAGGCCAATCCAAAATATGCAATATCTTGCATTAAAGTAGCTTTTGATCAAGGTGCGCGATGGGTAGTCTTATGTGATACTAATGGTGGAACTTTACCTCACGAAATTACCAAAATAGTTACAGAAGTATCCAAAATTATCCCTGGAAAAAATTTAGGGATACATGCACATAACGACACTGGTAATGCAGTAGCAAATTCGTTAGCAGCTGTGTGGGCAGGTGTGAGGCAGATTCAGGGAACTATTAATGGTCTTGGTGAAAGATGTGGTAATGCCAATTTAATGTCTTTAATTCCTACTTTTTTTTTAAAGAAAGATTTTTCATCTAAATTTGAAATACAGGTTAAACGTGAAAATATTAAAAATTTAACTCAATGTTCCAGACTTTTAGATGAAATTTTAAATAGAAAACCAAATAAACATTTGCCTTACGTAGGTGCTGCTGCATTTTCTCATAAAGGAGGACTGCACGTTTCTGCCGTTCAAAAAAATCCAAAAACATACGAACATATAAATCCTGAAGAAGTTGGTAATTCTAGAAATATTGTTGTTTCAGATCAATCTGGTAAATCAAATATCATTTCAAGATTAAAAACTATTGGAATTGAAATAGAAGAGAATGATCCAAAAATTAAAAAACTCTTAGAAGAAGTAAAAGATCGAGAGTTTATAGGCTATAGCTATGATGGTGCAGACGCCTCTTTCGAGTTATTAGCTAGAAGAATCATAGGTAAAATACCAAGATATATATTAATTCGAGAATACGATGTGTCAGTTAAAAAAAACTCAATTGGTGAAATTATCTCATTAGCAAAAGCCCAACTAGAAGTTGATGGTGAAAAAATTATGTGTGAAGGTAAGGGTAATGGACCAGTAAACGCTTTAGATAATGCGATTAGACAAAATGTAGATCGTTTAAATAAATATTCAAAATATTTAAAAGATCTTAAATTAGTAGACTATAAAGTTAGAATTTTAAATACTGGAACTGAAGCTGTGACAAGAGTTTCGATAGAAAGTACAGACTCAAAAGGAAAAAATTGGTTTACTATAGGTGTTTCTGCAAACATCATAGATGCTTCCTTTAAAGCACTAGTGGATAGTTTGGATTATAAACTATTCAAAGATAATGCCCCTGCTAGTCTTTAATGTCATTTAATAATATTTCATTCATTTTACATCAACCTCAGTTATCTGAAAATATAGGTGCTTGTGCTAGAGCATTAAAAAATTTCAAATTTAAAAAATTATTAATTGTGAAACCAAAACCATTTTTTCCTAATGATAAAATTTTAGCAACCTCTGTTGGAGCTAAAGATCTGATCTTAAATGCAAAAGTTTATGAAACTCTAGAATCTGCTATAAAAAAAGTAGATTATGTTATTGCTACATCAGCAAGATTTAGAAACAAAAATATTAAGCATATAAAATTAAATGATTTAAAGAAAATTGACTTTAACAAGAAAGTTGCATTTTTATTTGGCTCTGAGGCATCTGGATTGTCTAATAATGAAATTAGTTATGCAAATTATACAATGCAAATACCAACTAATCCTGAATTTAAATCATTAAATTTATCTCATAGTGTTATTATTGTTGCACACACAGTAGCAAGCATCGTTAGTTTAAAAGGAGTAAAATACTTTAAATCAAAAAAAGTGTCTCTTGCGAGTAAAAGAGATGTCCAGGCAATGACTAGTCTATGTATAAAAAAGTTAGAGGAAAAAGACTTTTTCAAGCCTCTTGAGAAGAGGCCCATTATGTTAGAAAATTTAAGAAGTATTTTTTCTAAAATGGAGTTATCTGAGAAAGAAACCCGTATTTTATCAAGTGTATTTGCAAGTTTATCCAAAAAGGTTGATTGACAAAATAATGAGTAAGTTTATAACCCAACTATCAAATGACAAAAAGAATAAGCTCTAAACATAAAATAGATAGAAGGTTAAAAATTAACTTATGGGGTAGACCCAAGAGTCCTTTCAATAAAAGAGATTATGGACCTGGACAACATGGCCAAGGAAGAAAAGGGAAACCCTCTGATTACGGTATTCAGTTACAAGCTAAACAAAAATTAAAAGGTTATTATGGAAATATTAATGAAAGACAATTCAGAAATATTTATAAAAAAGCTACAATGCAAAAAGGTGATACAGGTGAGAATTTAATAGGACTACTTGAGAGAAGGCTCGATTCAGTTGTATACAGAGCAAGATTTTCAACAACAGTGTTTTCAGCTAGACAACTTATTAATCATGGCCATGTGAAAGTTAATGGTAAAAAAGTTAATATTTCAAGTTATGTTGTTAAAGAAGAGGATACAATTGAAATTAGAGATAAATCCAAACAACTGGCCTTTATTGATATTGCGTTAGCAAATAAAGAAAGAGAAACACCAGAATATATTAAGTTAGATGAAAAAAATAAAAAAGTTACTTTTGTAAGAGTACCAAAGTTTGAAGAAGTTCCTTATCCAGTTGTAATGGAACCTAATTTAGTAATTGAATATTATTCTAGATAATTAATATTTATTTTTTAAAATTAATTCCTTTATTTTCAAAAATTTTTTTAAGTTCACCATTTTCGAACATTTCTTTAACAATGTCACATCCTCCAATAAATTCACCTTTAATATAAACTTGTGGAATAGTAGGCCAGTCACTGAATTCTTTTATACCTTCTCTTAGCGATTGGGTTTCAAGAACATTAATACCTTTATAATTTACTTCTAAAATTTTTAACATATTTGAAATAGCCATAGAGAATCCACACTGTGGAGCGTCTGGCGTTCCTTTCATGAATAAGCAAACTTCATTATTAGTAATTTCGTTATTGATTAAATCTTTAGTTTCTTGGTTCATTATTGTTCCTTTGTTTTAATTGCTAAAGCGTGCAGTTCATTTCCCATTTTTCCTTTTAGGGAGTTGTACACTATTTTGTGTTGTTCAATTTTACTCTTTCCAGAAAATATACTGGAAGTCACTGTTGCAGAGTAGTGATTACCGTCACCTGCTAAATCTTGTATTTCGATTACCGCACCAGGTAAAGCTTCTTTGATAAGTGCTTCAATTTCTTTTAAATCCATTGCCATTTATTTACACATGTAATCAGTTAACCAAGTTGTATGTGATTTAATTAAATCGTCAATTGATACTTTTGACTTATCATCGATAATTAGATTATTATCATTTATAGTTCCAAGTTCATCGAAATGAACAGAGTTTTCAGAGAGTATTTTGATTACATTTTGAAGATTATTTTTATCAATTTCTATTATATATCTGCCCTGATCTTCTCCAAACAAGTATTCAAATTGATTAATTAAATAATTAGGCTTTTTTAGAGTTGCTCCTTTTTTACCTTTAATACACATTTTAGATAAAGCTGTAATAATACCACCTAATGAAACATCATGTACGGCTTTAATAAAATTATTTTCTATAAGTTTTAAGATAGTTTCGCCATTATTCTTTTCATTAAATAAATTAATTTCTGGTGGGGGACCATTTTTTTCATTTAAAATTTCTCTAGAAAATAAACTTTGATCTAAATGTCCTTCAGTTTTTCCTATCACTAAAAGAATATTATCAATTTCTTTAAGGTCCATCGTAACCATATTTTCATAATTTGAGATTAGACCAACACCACCAATTACTGGAGTAGGTTTTATTCCAATATCTTTTGTTTGATTATAAAATGATACATTTCCAGAAACTACTGGAAAATCTAAATAAGAACATGCCTCTCCCAAGCCCTGAACACACTCTACAAACTCACCCATACTGCCTTCATTTTCAGGGCTACCAAAATTTAAACAATTAGTTATTGCAATTGGTCTTGCACCAACAGAAATTAAATTTCTCCAACTTTCACAAACAATTTGCTTCCCACCACTTAAAGGGTGAGCCCAACAATAAATAGCTGAAGAATCTACTGAGGCAGCAACAGCTTTTTTGGTACCATGAATTCTAACAACACCAGCATCTCCCCCAGGTTTTTGAATAGTGTCACCCATAACCGTATGATCGTATTGTTGCCAAATCCATTCCTTACTACATACATTAGGATTAGATAGAATTTTTTTCAGAACATTTGATACTTTTAAACTTTTGAATTGTTCCTTCTTAATTTTAATTTTTTTTGGAATCTTAGATTTTTTCCAATTTCGATCATACATTGGAGAGTTTTCAACTAAGATATTGATAGGGATATCTGCAACTTTTCTTTCATCAAAATAAAGTTCAATTTTTTTACTTTTAGTTGTTTTTCCAATTATGGCAAAATCTAAATTCCATTTATCAAATATTTTTTTGGCTAAATCTTCTTTCCCATTTTCTAAAACAATAAGCATTCTTTCTTGACTTTCGGAAAGCATAATTTCATAGGGAGTCATTTTTGCTTCTCTGCAAGGAACCATATTTAAATTAATTTCTATGCCAAGATTCCCCTTAGAGGCCATTTCAATACTAGAGGATGTAAGGCCAGCAGCACCCATATCTTGAATGGCTATAATAGAATTTCCAGCCATTAACTCTAGACAGGCCTCGAGTAAAAGCTTTTCAGCAAAAGGGTCACCAACTTGAACAGTTGGTTTTTTTTCTTCAATTTTGTCATCAAAAGAAGCTGAGGCCATACTGGCACCATGAATTCCATCCCTGCCGGTTTTAGAACCAACATAAATAACTGGCTTCCCCAAACCAGTTGCCGTTGAATAGAAAATTTTATTTTTTTTTACCAATCCCAGTGTCATAGCATTCACTAAAATATTACCATTGTAAGACTCGTCAAAATTAGTTTGTCCTCCAATTGTTGGAACACCCATGCAATTACCATAACCACCAATTCCATGAACAACCCCACGAAGTAAATTTTTAGTTTTTTTATTTTGAGGTGATCCAAAATGAATTGAGTTGAGATTTGCAATAGGTCTTGCACCCATTGTAAAAATATCTCTCATAATTCCACCAACACCAGTTGCTGCACCTTGATATGGTTCAATAAAAGATGGATGATTATGACTTTCTATTTTAAAAATTATTGCATCACCATCACCTATATCAATAACACCAGCATTTTCACCAGGACCTTGAATTACATTCTTGCCCTTTGTGGGTAAATTTTTAAGATGGAATCTTGATGATTTATAAGAACAGTGCTCATTCCACATTGCAGAAAAAATTCCAAGTTCAGTAATATTGGGAACTCTTTTTAATAAATTACAGATTTTTTTGTACTCATCTTTTTTTAAACCATGATCAATTGCAACTTGTTCGCTAACTATCATTATTTTAAATTATTAATTAAGTTTTCAAAAAAAATGGATCCGTCCTCACCAGATAGAGCAGGGTCAATCATTCGCTCAGGATGAGGCATCATACCAAGAACATTTTTTTCTTTATTAAATATAGCAGCAATATTTTTTAAAGAACCATTTGGATTATAACTTTCATTAATGTTCCCAACTGCATCTGAGTAAAGTAAAGCTATTTGATTGTTATCGTCAATTTCCTTGATTTGATTTTCTGAGCAAAAATAATTTCCTTCATTGTGTGCGATATGAAATTCAAGAATATCTTTCTTTATATCTTTAAAATATGAATTATCTTTATTATTAATCTTTAAAAAGACATTTTTACAAATAAATTCTAAGTACTTGTTTCTAAGCAATACACCTGGCAGCAAACCTGCTTCTACTAAAATTTGAAAACCATTACATATACCCATAACTTTACCACCTCCTTTTGCAAAATTGTGTACTGACTTCATAATTTTAGATTTTGAAGCCATACTTCCACACCTAAGATAGTCACCATAAGAAAAACCCCCAGGCAAAACAACTAAATCACTTTTGGGCAACTCCAGTTCGTCATGCCAAACCATTTTATTTTTAAAACCAAATTTTTTCAACGCAACATCCATGTCTCTATCACAGTTAGATCCAGGAAAAGTTATTACAGATGAGTTCATTATTTATTAGTGCAACCCGATAATCTTATAATTTTCTATTACCAAATTAGCTAAAAGTTTTTTACACATTTCTTCAACTTTTTCTTCAGCTTTATTTTTATCATTTTCTCTTGTATCAATTTCAAAGTACTTTCCTTGTCTTACTTCGTTGATATTTTCAAAGCCCATACCATCCAAAGTTTGGTGAATAACCTTACCCTGAGGGTCTAGAACATCTTTTTTAAGTGTGATAATTACTGATATCTTCATATTATTATTTTTTTTTAACTGAACTTAGTTTTGTTACATTTACCGCACTAACATTGAATTGTTCATGAAGAATTCCTAGTCTTTTTGCAACCTCTGTATAAGCTGGGATTAAATCACCTAAGTCTTTTCTAAATCTATCTTTATCAAGTTTTTTATCAGTAACCAAATCCCATAATCGACACGTATCAGGACTTATTTCATCAGCTAAAATAATTTCAGTTTTTTCATTGTCTTTAAGTCGTCCAAATTCAAGCTTGAAATCAATTAGTTTAATGCCCGCACCTCTAAACATTCCAATCATAAAGTCATTAATTCTCAAGATCATTTTTTTAACTTCTTTTAATTCTTCTTTAGTTGCCCAGTCAAAAACCAAAATATGCTCTTCAGCAATTAAAGGATCTCCTAATTTATCATCTTTAAGGCAGTATTCTAATAAAGGCTGTTTTAAAACCGTGCCATCTTCAATACCAAGCCTTTTAGTAATAGATCCTGTTGCAACATTTCTCACAATGAATTCAATAGGTATAATTTCAACAAACTTAATAATTTGCTCTCTCATATTTAGTCTTTTAACTAAATGATTTTTAATACCAATTTGAGATAAATTTAAAAGAATGTGTTCTGATATTCTATTGTTCAAAACACCCTTACCTTCAATAGTAGATTTTTTTACATTGTTAAACGCAGTTGCATCATCCTTAAAATATTGAATAACTAAATTTTTATCAGATGTAGCATAAAGTATTTTTGCCTTACCTTCATATAATTTTTTACCTTTTTTCATTATTTAAAAACTCTTCTAAAGATTAAATCTACATTTTTAAAGTGAGAAGAATAATTGAATATCATTTTTATCTTTTTTAGAGAAATTTTAGTCATAATAAATTTGTCCTTTGTTATAACATCAAATAAATTTAAATTTTCAGCAAAACACCTTTTTGAATAGTTTTGAACTATTTTATAAGATTGTTCTCTACTCAAACCTGACTTTGTTAATTCAAGCATAACCTCTTGAGAAAAAATTAAACCTTTTGTTAAATTTAAATTGTCAATCATTTTTTTTGGATAAACAATCATCTTGTCCAAAATATTTCCAAGTCTAACTAAAGCAAAATCTAAAGTTATATTTGCATCGGGGCCAATACTCCTCTCAACACTTGAGTGAGAAATATCTCTTTCATGCCATAATGCAATATTTTCTAACGCAGGAACAACAGCGCTCCTAACCATTCTAGCTAGACCAGTTAGATTTTCACTTAAGATAGGATTTTTTTTGTGTGGCATTGCTGAGGAGCCTTTTTGATCTTTAGAAAAATATTCTTGAAGTTCATAAACTTCAGTTCTTTGTAAATGTCTAATTTCAATTGCAACTCTCTCAACTGATCCTGCTATAATTCCTAAAATTGAAAAATAGAAAGCGTGTCTATCTCTTGGTATTACTTGAGTTGAAATAGGTTCAATTTTTAAACCAAGTTTTTTAGCAACATGTTTTTCAACATTCGGATTGATATTTGCAAATGTTCCTACAGCTCCAGATATTGCACATGTGGATATTTCATTAATAGCATCAACTAATCTTCTTCTATTTCTTTTGAATTCCTCATAAAAAGAAGCAAGTTTTAACCCAAATGTGATCGGCTCAGCATGTATTCCGTGACTTCTGCCCATGCATGGCGTGTATTTATATTTTTTAGCCTGTTTTTTTAAAACTTTTAAAATTTGATCAATATCATTTAATAAAATCTTACCAGATTGTACCAATTGAATATTTAAACTTGTATCTAATACGTCTGAGGATGTCATTCCTTGATGTAAATACCTTGCTTTAATTCCAGCTTTTTCTGTAATAGAAGTTAAAAATGCTATCACATCATGTTTAACTTTAGACTCTATTTGGTGAATTCTTTTAACATTAATCTTAGCTTTTTTTTTAACAACAGAGGCTACTCCCTTTGGAATTTGACCTAGCTTTTCCATAGCTTCTGCCGCTGCAACCTCTACATCAAGCCAAATTTGGTATTTATTTTCTTCAGACCAAATGTCAGCAAGTTTTTTTCTAGAGTATCTTTTAATCATTAATTATAAGTAAGGAGGCTTTGAATAACCCTTAGCAGATTCTGTAAAGATTTCATAACCATTTTCAGTAATACCTAACGTATGTTCAAATTGTGCTGATAAAGATTTGTCTTTTGTAACCGCT
>Ga0307986_10003907_pt1 | contig 10248 bp, 8 predicted proteins | sample EllFjometageno82_FD_203170 | JGI IMG/M metagenome (GOLD analysis project Ga0307986, IMG submission 203170) | Marine microbial communities from Ellis Fjord, Antarctic Ocean - #82 | ecosystem: Environmental > Aquatic > Marine > Unclassified | place: Southern Ocean | collected 2014-10-09
AGCATTAAATGTTCGGTACCAATAAAACTGTGGCCCAATCGAAGAGCTTCTTCTTTACTAAATGCAATTATATCTTTTACACGGGGTGAAAAATTATCATCCATAACTTTATGTTTTTTATACCTACCTCAAAAAGCAGACCAATGTTTAATGCTCCATGCTAATAGACAAAAAATTATTAAGACTTCAAAAGTCTAGTGTAAAATATTTTTAAAAAAAAGAAGTAATTTTAATGTTGATAATTTTAATAATTATCAGGCTTTAATATGCTGATTTTTGTATTGTGTTTCCTTATTTTAGCCTTAATGTAAATATATTATATGAGTGAAATAGATAAGATTATTCCAATCAATATTGAGGATGAAATGAAGTCGGCTTACATTGATTATTCAATGTCTGTCATAGTGTCACGTGCTCTGCCTGATGTTAGAGACGGCTTAAAACCCGTTCATCGTCGTGTTCTTTTTGGCATGCATGAACTGGGTATTCGTTCTAATACAGCTTATAAAAAATCTGCTCGAATTGTTGGAGAAGTTTTAGGTAAGTATCACCCTCATGGTGATAGTTCAGTTTATGACACTATGGTGCGGATGGCACAAGAGTGGAGTTTACGATATTTATTGGTTGACGGACAAGGTAATTTTGGGTCTGTAGATGGTGACAGTCCAGCTGCTATGAGATATACAGAGGCACGTATGCGTAAAATTTCAGAAGATTTAATGGCAGATATTGATAAGGAAACAGTTGATCTTCAGTTAAACTTTGATGATACCTTAAAAGAACCGACTGTTTTGCCTACACGTGTACCTAATTTACTGATAAATGGGACTTCTGGTATTGCCGTTGGAATGGCCACCAATATGCCACCCCATAATTTAACGGAGGTAATAGATGGAACTATTCAATTTATTAATGATAACGACATCACTATTGAACAGTTAATACAAACAATTAAAGCTCCTGATTTTCCTACGGGAGGAACTATATATGGTTATGAGGGGGTTCGTGAGGCTTTTCTCACCGGAAGGGGACGGGTAGTTATTCGAGCTAAAGCTAACATCGAAGAGGTTAAGGGGCGTGAATGCATTATTGTCACTGAAATTCCTTATCAAGTTAATAAAGCTGAAATGATTCGTAAGACTGCAGAGATGGTCAATGACAAAAAAATCGAAGGTATTAGTTCCATTCGTGACGAATCAGACAGAAATGGTATGCGAGTGGTATATATACTAAAGCGAGATGCCATTCCTAATATTGTTTTAAATAAGCTGTATAAATACACTGCCCTTCAATCTTCTTTTAGTGTTAACAACATTGCACTGGTAAAAGGGCGTCCACAGTTGTTGAATCTTAAGGAAATGATTCTTCATTTTGTTGAGCACCGCCATGATGTGGTAGTAAGAAGAACTAAATTCGAACTTCGAAAAGCAGAAGAACGTGCACATATTTTAGAAGGTTTAATTATCGCATCAGACAATATTGATGAAGTAATTTCCATTATTAGAGCTTCTGATAGTCCAGATTTAGCTCGTGAAAATTTAATTAAGCGTTTTGAGCTTACTGAAATTCAAGCCAAAGCCATTGTAGAAATGCGTTTAAGACAACTTACCGGTCTTGAACAAAACAAACTTCGTTCGGAATTCGATGCTTTATTACTTACTATAACAGATTTAAAGGATATTTTAGATAAAAAAGATCGAAGAATGACCATCATTAAAGATGAGCTTCTTGAGATAAAAGAAAAGTATGGGGACGAGCGACGCTCCATTATAGAGTATGCTGGAGGAGAATTTAGTATGGAAGATATGATCCCAGATGATAATGTAGTTATAACTATTTCTCATGCAGGATATATTAAAAGAACTCCTTTAACAGAGTATAAGACACAAAATAGAGGAGGAGTTGGTCAAAAAGCATCAACAACCCGAGATGAAGACTTTCTTCAAGATTTATTTGTTGGAACCAATCACCAATATATGTTGTTTTTCACCCAAAAGGGGAAATGTTTTTGGATGCGTGTTTACGAAATACCTGAGGGTTCTAAAACAGCTAAGGGACGTGCCATTCAGAATTTGATTAATATTGAGCAAGATGATAAAGTTCAGGCTTTTATTTGTACTCAGGATTTAAAGGATGAAGAATATATAAATAATCATTATGTAATAATGGCTACTAAAAAAGGGCAAGTGAAGAAAACTTCTTTAGAACAATATTCACGTCCTCGAGCAAATGGAATAAACGCTATTACCATTAAAGAAGATGATGAACTTTTAGAAGCTAAATTAACCAACGGTAATAGTCAGGTCATGTTGGCCGTTAAATCAGGAAAAGCTATTCGTTTTGAAGAAAGCAAAACACGCCCAATGGGTCGCGGTGCTTCAGGAGTTCGTGGAATTACTTTAGCAGACGCAAAAGATGAAGTAGTAGGAATGATTGCTGTAAATGACATGGAAGCAAATATTTTAGTAGTCTCAGAAAATGGCTATGGAAAACGCTCAAGTCTCGAAGATTATCGAATTACAAACCGAGGTGGAAAAGGAGTAAAAACAATTTCTATCACCGACAAAACAGGAAAGTTAGTTTCCGTTAAAACTGTTACGGATACTGATGACCTTATGATCATCAATAAATCAGGGATCGCAATACGAATGGAGGTAGCTAGCCTGAGAGTAATGGGGAGGGCAACACAAGGAGTACGTTTAATTAACTTAAAAGGGAATGATACTATTGCAGCAGTTGCAAAAGTAATGAAAGATGATGACCCTATTGAAGAAGTCCCAGAAACTGAAACTGATGATGGCACTATTATTGAATAATATTTTCAAACAATTATAATTATACAATGAAAAAACAGATAACCTTAATTTTTATTTTATTTATAACTTTTTCTTTTGCGCAGAAAAAAGAGATTAGAAAAGCAACCAAATTATTTAATGCTGGAGATGTTCAAGGAGCAGCAGATTTATTGCAGTCTAGTGCTTCTTTATTTGAAGCTTCAGATCCTAAAACCTTAAATAAGAAGACTTATTTAGAAGCACAAATTGATCAAAAAAACAAAAATTTTTCTGCTGCTTTTAAAAAATTCACTGCCTTTAAAGCTGCTGACGGTATTAATGCTAATTATGATACTCAAGTGCAGTTATTAACTTCAGATATTGTTAATAGTGCTATTGAAGATAATGCTGAAAAACGTTTTAGTGAAGCAGCAGTTAAATTATATCTAGCATATCAAATAAATCCTGAAGTTAATAAGGACTATTTGTATTATGCAGCTTCTAGTGTTGTTAATGCTAATGAATATGAAATCGCTTTGTCATATTATTTAAAGTTAAAAGAAATTAATTATGACGGAATTACAAAACAATTTTTAGCTAAATCTGTTGCAACAGGAGAGGATGTTGAGCTTAGTGAATCTGAGTTTGACCTTTTTAAAAAAACAAAAGATTATTCTGATTTTAGAGAAGAGAATACGGAATCAAAGCTTCCTGAAATCATAAAAAATATCGCTTTAATATACGTTCAGTTAGGAGATAATGAAAAAGCAATGTCAGCTGTCCAGGAGGCAAGGAAGGATGATCCAAAGGATTTAAACCTTATTCTGTCAGAAGCAAACCTCTACCTTGAATTAAATCAAAATGAACGTTTTGAGGGTTTAATGAAACAGGCTATAGAACAAGATCCAAATAATGCTACTCTATATTATAATATTGGTGTGGTAAATGGAAAAGCTGGTAATGTAGAAAGTGCAAGAGATTATTATAAAAAAGCAATTGAACTTGATGAAAATTTTGAATCAAGCTATTTAAATTTAGTTTCTCTTATTTTAGAGTCTGAAAGTCCAATTAGAGAAGAGATGGAGGGACTAGGGCGAAGCTCTGCTGATAATAAACGATACAATGTTTTGACAAAAAAACTTGATGATCTTTATAAAGAATGCGTTCCTATATTGGAAAAACTTGTTTCAATAAGCCCTAAAAATGAAGGTGCTATTAATACTTTAATGAATATATATGGAACTTTGGGAAATACTGAAGGATACATGAATATGAAAAAACTATTAGAATAACGATTAATTTTATCACGACATAAAAAAGCCCTCTATGTGAGGGTTTTTTTATATTACTTTTTTAATTATCCTTAGTTTGTGAGAGTGTTGTTGAGTCTCAATATTAAAGATTCCTGTCTGATCTACACGGTCAATTCTAACATTACCATATGCATGTAAAATATGATGATTTTGAAGAAGTAGCCCTACGTGTATTATATTTCCTTCATCATCATCAAAAAATGCAAGGTCACCCGGCTCACTTTCGTCAATAAAGCTTAGAGTTTCACCAAGTAATGACTGCTGTGATGCATCTCTTGGGATATTATATCCATTAATTCTATAGATCATTTGTGTGAGTCCAGAGCAATCAATCCCTATAGGAGTTTTTCCACCCCATAAATATGGTGAGTTTAAGTACAGAGAAGCTATTTTAAGTAAGTTACTTTTTTCTTTTTTACCAGTAGTTTGAGATCCTTCATAGGTATGTTTTAAGAGAGAACTGGCCTTCACATTACTTCCTAATACCAATGCGATTAATTCATTGTTTGGAGTTTCCAAATAATCAATAAGCTGTGTTGCATAACTTGGGGTTTCTACTCCCACTTTTTTTGCAATGGACTCTTCAATCGCTTGGCTTTGTTTATTGTCAATCCATCCAATATAAGAATCTACAAGAGTTGTGATTTGAATCCAATCTTTTTTAGTTCCAATAATCTTGAAACATTCACCATAGAGAAGTTGTGAGACCATTTCACTCCGGTGGTTATTTTCTTTTCGCATCGGAACGATACTTAAATGACAAATGCCGTATTCCAAAATATTATTTTTAATAAAAACTAGTTACACATTTTAGTGAATCACAAAAATAAGGATTTTAAGTCCTTAAAACATTGAACTACTATCAAAATAGCCAACTTCACAATTAGATTATGTAGTTTTGAAAAACAAATATTAGCAGTGAAGTCCTTTTGGAAATATATAATATCGCAACAAAACTTAATGTATAAGTCCTTACTTATATTATCTAGTTCAATTCTGATTCTATATCTTTTTCCTTTAGGAGGTCAATTCAAATATGAGTTTCAAAAAGGGAGGGCATGGCAATATCTGACCTATTATGCCCCTTTTGAGTTTTCTATATTAAAGTCAGAAGCAGAAATAAAATCAGATAGGGAAGAAGCTTTAAGATCATTAAAACCTTATTTAAGAAGTGATCTTAATATTAAGGGAGCTGTTTTAAGTAGATATTCAGATGAATTTTCTTTATTTTTCTATGATATTGAAAATCCTGTTGTTTCTGATAGTCTTTATCATTTTGGTGAAGCTATTTTGAATAGAATTTATGAATATGGAGTTTTACCGCCAAATTATATTCACCAGGGGAATACCTCAATACTTCTTATTGAAGATAATATTGAAACTTCCCTTACTGTGGATCAATTATTTAAGTCTGATACTCTTTTTGAAAAATTAGCTTTGTGGCTTTCTAGTTCAAAATATTTAATTTATGGAGATGTATTTAATAATCTCTTTTTTGAGCTAATAACTCCTAATATTTTTCCAGATAAAACGTTTGGAAAAAATGCAGAAAAAGAAGCATTAAATAACCTATCCTTATCCAGAGGTATTATTTCAATGGGTGAATTAATTATTGCTGAAGGAGAAGTGGTAGATGATAAAAATCTTGAAGTTTTAAATTCCCTTCGAAATGAATTTTCATTACAAAAAGATGATGATCAAAATTCAATATGGGTATTGGGAGGCTATTCTATTTTAATTTTATTGACTTTTTCCTTACTTCTTTTGTTTTTAGATAGGTATCGTCCTTCAATTTTTGTAAACAATAGAAAGTTGACGTTTATCTTTTTCAATATAGTTTTTGTTATTGTGGCAACCACTTTAATTATTAGATATGATACGGCTTATATTTTTGCAATGCCCCTGTGTATACTACCTTTAATTATTAAAACTTTTTTTGATGCACGCTTAGGGCTTTTCAGCCATGTACTTACCGTATTATTAATAGGTTTTTTAGTGCCTAATAGCTTTGAATTTGTATTTCTTCAAATCCTTGCTGGAATAATTACTATTCAAACAGTTACAAGACTTTACAAGCGTGCTAATTTGTTTATTTCTGTTGGTCAAATTGTATTAGTTTACTTAATAGGTTATGTTGCTTTTACCGCTATACAAGAGGGCACTTTATTGAAAATTGACCTTGGTATCCTAGCTTTATTTTTATTGAATGGTTTATTAATGCTTTTCGTTCAACCCTTAATTTATATTTACGAAAAAATATTCGGCTTAGTTTCAGATGTATCACTCTTAGAATTATCAGATACTAATTCTAGATTGCTAAAAGAACTTTCAGACAAGGCTCCAGGTACTTTTAATCATTCTCTACAAGTTGCTAACTTGGCAGAAGCTGCTGCTAATGAAATTGGAGCTAATACACTTTTGGTTCGTGTGGGTGCGCTATACCATGATATAGGTAAATTAAACAACCCTATCTATTTTTCTGAAAATCAAATTGGAATGGTTTCTCCTCATGATGAATTATCCCCTAAACAGAGTGCTAAAATTATTATTGATCATGTATTAGATGGAATTATTATAGCCCAAAAAAATAATATTCCAGACCGAGTAATTGATTTTATAAGAACTCACCATGGCACTTCTTTGGTATATTATTTTTACAAAAAACAGGAAGAATTAGACGGCGAAAATACGAATATAAAAGATTTTCAATATCACGGTCCTAAGCCCTTTTCGAAAGAAACGGTAATTTTAATGATGGCAGATGCAGTTGAAGCTGCCTCTAAAAGTTTAAAAAATCCAGATGTTAATCAGTTACAAGAGTTTATTTATAAAATAATTGATGGTAAAATGAAGGAGCAACAATTTAATGCCTCTAATATTACTTTAGCCGAAATAGAAACGGTTAAGAAAGTCTTATTTAATAAATTAATTAATGTTTATCAGCTCAGAATAGAATACCCTGAATAATTATTAAAAAAGATTGTTTTGTTATAGGGGAACACTTACTTTTGTTTTCCATTATTAGGAGAGGTGCCAGAGTGGTAATGGAGCAGATTGCTAATCTGTCGACGGGTAACTGTCGCCAGGGTTCGAATCCCTGTCTCTCCGCACTTAAATTCCCTAATATATTAATTATCAATATGTTAGGGTTTTTTATTATAGCTATTTGTACGATTATTGTACGGTCAGATGTTAAAAGCCAAAAAAATCAGCCTAAAACTTTCAAATAAGACCCCCGTACCCAAAATTAAATTCACTTTTCCCTTTAGGGTGGCGCGTGTATAATGGTACTATTATCCAACACCCCTGTTAACCTGTTACAGTTACACTTAAAGAATCACAAATCCCTGAACTTACTGAAGAGGATATGCCTTGTGGTTTAAAAGAAAATGCCACTAAAGTTAATTAGTGACGTTAATAATTATAATATATGTTGTTCTTTAAAAGTGAAATTATTCAACTTCTTCTTCAGAATCTGGTTGAACAGACATAACCATTCCAGTAGCATCAAAAAAGTCACCAGATTGAACAATCTTTCCTTCTTTTATTACGAAATAGTGATAACCATCAACTGAAAAACTTTTCCCTGAAGCATTACTAACCCCCTTTCCTAGTACCGTAAACTCTAACACTACCATCTGCCTTAAGGGTTTCTTCATCAACACCCGGAAGCCATCTCGCGTCATTAAAAGAAACATCTGAAAAGTTTGACATATAGAAATTCCTGTACTTACTGAAGATGACTGCCTGTGGTTTAAAAGAAAACACCACTAAAGTTAATGAAAAAACACATAAATATTATCTCAATACAGCGCCTTTTAGGCGTTGCTTCTATCAACGTAGTCAGGTGATCTTTAAAACCCTGATATCATTGGTCTGAACATATAGTATTACCCCCCTTTTGATCTGGGGGCGTTTTACCCCCCACAGGTATAACCTCTTGCCTGCGCGTGTCTAATAATATATAAGACTCATCAACCCCTTAAATCCATTCTGTTACTCGTCTTAACAGGAATATGTTTAGTAATTTGAGTCTAGGGGTCAAAAAAATGGGTGCAGAGCTTACCCCTGGCCTGTGAGTGTAACATAATTTTATTAGTCCTCCAAGCTATATAATATTGCGCTCTTGCATATAATATATTAAAGTTCCCACTGAACAGTCACTATATTTTTTGTTTAAAATATCAGTAAAAGTTTTATCACAGTGTTTAAAATCATACTTAGAATCAAAAGAGCACACTCTATGAAAATAATCTCTACCATTCTCCCCAAGCTCATTTGCAAATACAATTGCTAACCTTATATATTGATCATAGTCTGGAGCAATACTTACTCCAGAAGCTTCAATTTTTTTAACCAATTTATCTATATCCGTATTTGAATGTTGAACTTTAGTTGAAGGTTTTTTAACCTCATTCAGTTGAATCTCCTTTAGGATTACTGCTTCTTCATTTATGTAAGGATTTTCATCTACACTATAAAATCTCAACCTACTTATGATCTTGCCACTTAAATCTATATTAATATCTTCCGCGTTCTCAAGCCATTTGGAGAGATACTCAAAATAATCTGTGTGTCTATTTGGATTTTCAATCCTTATTATTAAATAATATCCTTTTCCTCCAACGCTGTGGCCAGCATAACATATCTCACTTATATTTCTAAATACTTTCGTTTTTAATTGTAAAAAGTATTAAAAGCGTATAATTACACCGAAAAATTTAATTAATGATAAACATAGAAAATCTTCACAAGTTATATAAAATGGGTAGTAATACTTTACACGTTTTAAAAGGAATTGATTTTAAAGTTGAAGAAGGAGAATTGGTTGCTATTATGGGTTCTTCTGGTTCAGGTAAATCCACCCTTTTAAACATTGTTGGGATGTTAGATATTTTAGATGAAGTTCAAGCTTATAGTAATCCAAATAGGTGCTTTATTCTTTAAAAATTCTTTTTATAAAATTAATACCAGTTATAGCTCCTGCAGTAATTAAACCTGAAAATAATGCTGCTCCCACTCCCGCAGTTACAATATCCTGACCAGTTAAATATAAACCTTTAACTGGTGTTTTGGGTTTTAAAAATTTTTGTTGAAAGCGATTTGGGTTGTGATCAATTCCGTAAAGTGAACCTTGTTTATAATTAGAAAAATGTTCAGCTGTTAAAGGAGTAGAAAATTCATAATATTCAACAGATTCTTTTAGTTGAGGTAACTGTTTGTATAAGTGTTTAAGAAGACGTTGAGCAAATTCTTCTTTTTTAATTTCGTAATCTTCACCACGTTTTTTCCATTTTGTTCCATCCCATTTTGCAAATGCTTCATAAGGAATCATAGTTATTATATCTATTGTACTTTTTCCAGGATAACGTTCAGACCAATCTGAAAATTTTGAGGCAGGAAAAGAAATATATACTAAGGGAAATTCTGCATTGTTATCATCTAAAAAACGCTCTACACAGCTATCATGATCGAGATCTTCAGGGTAAATCCAAAAATTTGTTTTGGGAAGCTTCAAATCTTGTGGAGAACCATTAAGTCCTATGTATAGACAGCCATATCCTACAGACGGATTAACTTTTTTCAATTTCTCACTTAACTTATGACGATAAATGACATCTGAAGGAATTAAATTTTCGAAGGTGTTAAAAACACCTGTACCACTAATTACAGTATCTGCATAAAAACAATTCCCGTCAGTCATTCTAACTCCTTTAGCTTTATTATTTTCTATGATAATTTTATCTACATCAGCTCGAACTAAGATGGTTCCACCACCTTTTTCAATTACTTTTTCAATTGTCTTTAAAATTTGCGACGAACCTTTAGCGGGGACACTTCCACCTTGCATATAATGTTTTGCAACAGAAGCGTGCATTGCAAAACTACTTTGTTTGGGAGGAAGACCGTAATCTCCATATTGCCCACACAAAACCTTAATAAGTGTTTGATTATTAGTTAGTTCATTTAAAACATCATAGGTTGTTCGATTAGAAAATTTTAAATATTTTTTCCTCATATAACTACCTAAAATTGTACTTATAAATTTAGGTAATGCCTTATCCATATAAAATTTAGATGCAGCTTTGTTTGTTGAAAAAATCAAATCAACATATTTGTCAATTGCTAGTTTTTCATCAGGAAAATATTTAATCATTTGG
>Ga0307986_10003908_pt1 | contig 10248 bp, 12 predicted proteins | sample EllFjometageno82_FD_203170 | JGI IMG/M metagenome (GOLD analysis project Ga0307986, IMG submission 203170) | Marine microbial communities from Ellis Fjord, Antarctic Ocean - #82 | ecosystem: Environmental > Aquatic > Marine > Unclassified | place: Southern Ocean | collected 2014-10-09
ACCCAAAAAGATCTAAAAAAACATCAAAAAAAAATAAAGATTGTTGAAAAAGATATAACAATTTTTCACGCAGAATCAGTAGATAAAATTCTTATAAAAACTAAGCTAAAAATTGATTTTATAGGGCTTCATGGACAAACAATTTTTCACAATCCAGAATTAAAAATAAGCAAACAATTAGGAGATGGAAAACTTTTGTCAAAATTAACTAAAAAAAAAGTTGTTTATGATTTTAGGCAAAAAGATTTAAAAAATAATGGGCAGGGCGCCCCTTTAACACCAGTATTTCATCAACTATTAAATAAAAAATTAAAAAATCAAATTAAGACAGAAGCTATTTTTTTTGTGAATATTGGTGGAATTATTAACATCACTAATTTTTCAAATTCACTTGAAGATAAAATATTATTAGCTGGAGATATAGGCCCAGGCATGTGTTTAATTGATAAGTTAGTAAGAGATAATTTAGATCAAAGATATGATGAAAATGGAAAAATAGCAAAATCAGGAAATGTAAATAAAAGTAAATTAATTAAATTTCAAAAGAAATTAGAAGATGGTGGTGTTGGGAAACTAAGAGAATGGATCGCATTTGATAATAATATCCTAAGTGAAGGACGGTATTTTCGTTCTCTTGATATAAAAGAATTTGATCTTTCAATTATAAAGGGGTTAACTTTAAAAGATGCTGTAGCTACATTAACAGAATTTACATCTTTAATAATAGGAAAATTACATACACGCAGAAGTTTACGAACTACATTAATTCTTTGTGGAGGAGGTAGAAAAAATAAATTTTTAGTTCAGAGAGTAAAAAAAATTAGTAAACATTTAGTCGCTCCATATAGCAGTAGTATAAAATTAATAGATGATTATGGAATTAATGGTGATTTTGTTGAGTCACAAGCTTTTGGATATTTGGCAGTAAGATCTTATCTTAAGCTACCAATTTCATTTCCAGAAACTACTGGATGTAAAAAACCAACTACCGGTGGTGTGATAATAAAAAATTATTAATAGAGAGCTGTTTCTTTTTTTAGGTATTTATCTAAATTTTTGATTAATACATTTTCATTCTTTGTAAAAAAATGATTTGCATCTAATATAGATTGAAATTCTACATTAATACCTTTTTGAGCACTCAATCTTTTGTCTAGTTCAGTAATATATTCCAAAGGTACCAGTTCATCTTTTTTCCCGTATATCATTAAACCTGATGTGGGACATGGTGATAGAAAAGAAAAATCATACACATTGGGCTGTGGTGATATAGCTATAAATCTATTAATTTCAGGTCTCCTCATTAATAATTGCATTGCTATCAGTGAGCCAAAAGAAAATCCAGATACCCAACATTGTGAGTTATCAAAATTTTCTCTCTCTAACCAATCTAAAGCAGCCGCTGCATCAGCCAATTCTCCTTGACCATTATCAAATTCACCATCGCTTTTACCGACTCCTCTAAAATTAAATCTGCAAACAGAAAAATCATTTTCCATAAATACTTTAAACATTTCTACAACAACCCTATTATTCATTGTTCCACCATATTGAGGATGTGGTTGTAATACCAAAGCCACAGGTGATGTATTTTTTTTACTTTTAAAGTATTTTGCCTCAAGCCTTCCAGCGGGACCTGGTATAAAAATTTCTAAAATTTTGTTATCCATAAATGCTATTGATTATTATTCTCAAAAAAAATTACGTTTATCACAAGTGAGCGACAATATGTAAGTTTTTTTACTGTAATCTATACTTGACCAATTTAGTCAGGTATGTATAAAAAGCCTTGAAATCAAAGGGTAATATGAAATTAACATCTAAAGGCAGATATGCTGTGATGGCATTAGTAGATTTAGCAAGGTTTGATAGTATCAATCCCGTATCTCTTAGAGATATATCTTTAAGACAAGGAATTTCACTAGATTATTTAGAGCAAATTTTTTCTAAATTAAAAAAAAATGAAATTGTTAAAAGCATTAGGGGAACTCAAGGAGGATACATTTTATCAAAGAAGCCAAATGAAATTAAACTTACAAACATTTTTCATGCTGTAGATGAGAAAGTTAAAACTGTTCAATGTAAAAAAGAATCTAAAAAAAGTTGCAATGGGAAAGCAATCAAATGTGTTACTCACAACCTCTGGGATGAATTGGAAACTCACATTAATAGTTTTTTTGAAAAAAAAAGCTTAGAAGATTTATTAAAAAACAACAATGAACGAAGAGTATAAAATGGATAACAGACAAAAAGAAATTGATAATTTAAAAGATTATAAATATGGTTTTTCAACTGACATTGAAAGCACTACAGCTCCAAAAGGATTAAATGAGGACGTTATAAAATTTATTTCTAATATTAAAAAAGAACCTCAGTGGATGCTTGATTTTAGATTAAAAGCTTTTGAGAGATTCAAGCAATTAAAAGAACCAGATTGGCAAAAACCAAAATATCCAAAAATAGATTACCAAGATTTATATTACTATTCTGCTCCAAAAAGTATGGATGACAAACCTAAAAGTTTAGATGAATTAGATCCAAAACTTTTAGAAACTTATAAAAAACTTGGCATCCCCCTTCAAGAACAAGCAAGATTAAATGGTATTGCAGTTGATGCAGTGTTTGACTCAGTTTCAGTTGCAACTACTTTTAGAGAAGAATTAGCTAAACATGGAATCATTTTCTGTCCTATATCAGAAGCTATTCGAAATCATCCTGAACTAGTTAAGAAATATTTAGGATCTGTAATACCAATAACAGATCATTTTTTTGCAACGCTCAATTCTGCGGTTTTTACTGATGGTTCATTTGCTTACATACCGGAAGGAGTAAGGTGCCCAATGGAACTATCAACTTACTTTAGGATAAATGCATCTAATACAGGCCAGTTTGAAAGAACTTTAATTATTGCAGATAAAGGAAGTTATGTAAGTTATTTAGAGGGTTGTACTGCCCCAATGAGGGATGAAAACCAATTGCATGCGGCAAATGTAGAGTTGATAGCGCTAGATGATGCTGAAATAAAATATTCAACCGTACAAAATTGGTATCCTGGCGACAAAGATGGAAAGGGTGGAATATATAATTTTGTTACCAAGCGTGGTTTATGTAAAGGCAAGAATTCCAAAATTTCATGGACACAAGTAGAAACAGGATCCGCTATAACCTGGAAATACCCAAGTTGCATCTTAAAAGGAGATAATTCTGTTGGAGAGTTCTACTCGATTGCAATAACAAACAATCATCAAAAAGCTGACACTGGTACAAAAATGATACATTTAGGTAAAAACACTAAGAGTAAAATTATTTCTAAAGGAATAAGTGCTGGATATTCAGACATGACCTATAGAGGTCTAGTGGATATTTCATCTAAAGCCTCAAATTCAAACAACTATACTCAATGTGATTCACTATTAATGGGTAATAAGTGTGGGGCACATACCGTTCCATATATCAAAAATAAAAATTTTAATTCAAGTATTGCTCATGAAGCTACAACTTCAAAAATAAGTGAGGAACAGTTACATTATTGTCAACAAAGGGGTTTGAGCCAAGAAGAAGCCGTAGGATTAATTGTAAATGGATTTTGTAAAGAAGTGCTACAGCAATTGCCAATGGAATTTGCAGTTGAAGCTCAGAAACTCGTTGGTATTAGCTTGGAAGGAAGTGTTGGTTAATGTTAAGAATAAATAAATTAAATGCAAAGATAGATAACAAGGAAATTTTAAAAGGGCTCTCTCTCAATATAAATCCTGGTGAGGTACATGCTATAATGGGCCCAAATGGATCTGGTAAAAGCACTTTATCAAACATTTTATCTGGCAAAAAGGGATACGAAGTATCAGGAGAAGTTCTTTTTGAAGAAAAAAATTTATTTGACCTTGAAACAGAAGAAAGAGCACACAAAGGTATTTTCCTGGCCTTTCAATACCCATTAGAAATTCCAGGAGTTAATACAAATATATTTTTAAAGACTTCTTTAAATGCGGTCCGAAAGGCACGAGGTGAAAAAGAACTTGATGCCATAGAATTTTTAAAATTAGTAAAACAAAAATCCAAAGAACTAAAATTTGATGAAGAAAAATTGAATAGGCAATTAAATGTTGGCTTTTCTGGTGGAGAAAAGAAAAAAAATGAAATTTTACAAATGTCAATGTTAGAACCTAAGTTGTCAATTTTGGATGAAACAGATTCAGGTCTTGATATTGATGCTTTAAAAATTGTTGCTGATGGTGTGAACACATTAAGAGACAAAAAAAAATCATTTTTAATAATTACCCATTACCAGAGATTGCTAGATTATATTAAGCCTAATTTTGTCCACGTATTGATTGATGGAAAAATAATTAAGTCTGGTGGACCTGAGCTAGCACTAGAGCTAGAAGAAAAAGGATATGAAAATTTTTAATTAAATGAGAGAACAGCTTCAAATAGATTTTAATAATATTATAAAAACTTCAAATTTTTCAAAGAGAGATATTGAATTGAAGCAAAATTATCTAAATCAGTTTATAAAATTAGGTTTTCCAAATAAAAGACAGGAAAACTGGAAATTCTCAGATTTAAACCAAATTATTAAAAAAAACATTGGTGAGCTTAGTTTTTTTAATGATTATTCATCGACTAATAAGGTTGATACATCTATTTTTGCAGAGGGTTTGGAGCATAATAAAATAGTTTTTATAAATGGCAGGATAGAAAAAATTGATTTTAATTATGAAGAGCAAGAAAAAGTAGAAATAATCGAAGAACTAGAAAAAACTGATAAATCAAATAATTTTAACTCTTTAATTTATTTAAACAGAGCATTCACGAACAAATGTTATAAAATTTTAGTAAAAAAAAATTATAAACTAAAAAAGCCACTAATAGTTTATCATACAACAAATAACAAGATTGAGTCTAAAAATATTAATTTAAGCTTAGATTTTCAACTAGAAGAAAATAGCTCATTACGATTGATAGATTTATTTAATGATAATTCAAAAAAAAATTTCTTAAATATTTTTTATAACTTTGATTTAAATCAAGATGCAGTTTTAAAGAATTATAAAGTTGATAAAATAAAAAATAAAAATGTCAAATATTCTTTCAATAATATTGAACAGGAAGCTAACAGTGTTTCAGAAACTTTTATTCTATCTTCTGGGTCACATTTTTCAAAGAATGAAATTAATTGTAATTTAAAAGGAAAATATTCATCAGCATTTGTAAATGGCATTGTTTCACTTACTGAAGATAAGCATCATGAAGTACGGACAACTGTAAATCACTTAGCAGAAAACACCAAAAGTTATCAATTAATTAAAAGTGTTTTAGATGATAGTTCTAAAGCTGTATATCAAGGAAAAATATTTGTTAATTCAGAAGCACAGAAAACTGATGGTTATCAGTTAAGTAAAGCTATTTTACTGAATGAAGCCTCAGAATTTAATGCAAAACCAGAATTAGAAATTTATGCAGATGATGTTAAGTGCTCACACGGTTCTGCCTCAGGTAGTTTAAATGAAGACTCAATATTTTATTTAATGTCCAGAGGTTTAAACTATAAGCAATCAAGAGAACTGCTTATCAATGGATTTTTGCTTGATGTAGTTGAAAAGATAACAGATTCTGAAATTAAAGATTTAATTAAAAATATGATTGGTTTTAAAGAGTGAATATAGACAAAATTAAAAAAGAATTTCCCATTTTTGATGAAAAAATTCAAAATAATGATTTAGTTTATCTTGATAGTGCAAACTCTTCACAAAAACCAAAAGTTGTAATTGATAAGATTAATGAATTTTATACAAAACAATTTTCTAATGTTGGGAGAAGTGTTCACTATCTTGCTGTAGCTGCTACTAATTTGTATGAAAATACAAGAACTTCAGTTCAAAAATTTATCAATGCAAAAGATAAAAATGAAATTGTTTTTACCAAAGGTGCAACAGAAGCAATTAACCTAGTTGCTAACACTTTAGGTCAAGATTATTTGCAAGAAGGAGATGAAATTCTTATAACTGAGCTAGAGCATCATTCTAATTATGTACCATGGCATTTTTTAAGAAAGTCAAAAAATGTAAAAATTAATTTTGCTGAAATTAATGACGATGGTGAAGTTACACTAGAAGAGATTGAAAAAAAAATAACACCTAAAACAAGAGTTATTTCAATTACCCATTTATCAAACGTTACAGGAGCCATACTACCGGTTAAAGAAATAACAAAGTTGGCTCATTCAAAAGGCATAATTGTTGTAGTTGATGGTTGTCAAGGAGCGCCTCATTTAAGATTGGACATGCAAGATTTAGATTGTGATTTTTATGCTATTTCGTGTCACAAAATGTATGGCCCAACAGGATTAGGCATTTTGTATGGAAAGAAAAAATGGTTAGAGGAATTACCACCATATCAAGGTGGTGGAGGAATGATTAATGAAGTTAAAAAAGATCGAATTTCATACAGTGATTTACCTAATAAATATGAAGCGGGAACCATGGCAACCGCACAAGTCATTGCGTTTGACCAATCTATTAAATTTTTAGAAAGCATTGGTATAGATAATGTGATGAAATATGAATCAGATTTAATTGAATATGGTCAAGAATTGTTACAAAGAAATAATTTGGTTAAATTAATAGGTAACCCAAGAAATAAAGGGGGAGTCTTGTCTTTTACTATTAAAGGTATTCATCCACATGATATAGCAACTATACTTGATGAAGATGGTGTGGCAATAAGAGCTGGTCATCATTGCTGTCAAATTCTACATGAAAAATTAAATATAACTGCCAGTGCAAGAGCATCTGTTGGTATTTATAATACAAAAGATGATTTAGATAAACTTAATAACTCTATAAATAATTGTAAAAAAATATTTAACTTAAAATGAATTTAAAAGAATTATATCAAGAAATAATACTAGAGCATGGTAAAAATCCAAGAAATCTTGGTAAGACTGATGACTTTAATAAAGATGCAAAAGGAAATAATCCGTTGTGTGGTGATAATGTTCATGTTTATTTAAAGCTTAATGGTCAAAAAATAGTTGAAGATATTTCATTTGAAGGTAGCGGATGTGCTATTTCTATGGCGTCAGCATCTATTATGACTGATTTAATTAAAGGTAAGAATGAAAATGAAGCTAAAGAAATAATTGAAGATTTTTTAGGCATGATTAAAGAAAATCCTGATTTAAAATCAGAAAATTTAAAAGAAGATGAAAAAACAAAATTAATGTGCTTGTCGGGAGTAAAACAATACCCAATGAGAGTTAAATGTGCGACTTTATCTTGGCATACATTAGTTTCTGCTTTTGACAATAAAGAAGAAAAAGTTAAGATAGAAAATTAAAAAATATGTCTAAAAAAGAATTAATTATTGAAGAAATCAGAAAAATTTATGATCCTGAGTTACCTGTTAATATTTACGAACTAGGTTTAATTTATGATGTTAAAGTTGAAAACGATAATTTTGCTAAAATTAAAATGACACTAACAACACCTAATTGCCCAGTTGCTGAAAGTTTACCCAAAGAAGTTAAAGAAGGAGCACTACAAGTTGAAGGCATAGATGATGTTGATCTTGAGTTAGTTTGGGACCCTCCTTGGAATAAAGATATGATGTCAGAAGCAGCAAAGTTGGAATTAAACTTATAATGAATCCTATAATTAAATTAAGTAATAATGCTGCATTAAGAATTAAACAAATTATGTCTAATGCTGAAAATGAGTCATTAGGTGTAAGAGTATCTGTAAAAACAGGAGGTTGTGCGGGAATGTCTTATGTTATGGAATACACTAAAGAAGTTAACCCAAGCGATGAAGTGATAGAGGACAAGGGCGTTAAGGTATTTGTCGATTCTGCTGCCATAATGTATTTGCTTGGTACAGAAATGGACTACAAAAAAGAAGAGCTGTCCTCATCATTTGTCTTTAATAATCCTAATGAAACTGAGCGTTGTGGTTGTGGAGAGTCTTTTAAAATAGAGTAGGTTCTATTATCCTAGTATTTGCATAGCAGTATTGCGTTTCATGCATATCTAGTATATAAACAAAGTATGAATACGTTTGAATTTAAAAATCTTGTTAAAAACCTTAAAAATTCTTTAAAACAAAGAACTTTTTTTAAAACTCTACGTAAAGAAGTTGAGACTGGTGCTAACGGCACGCAGGATTACGTTGTTAAAAAAGGTATTAACAAAGATACAATTGCAACAACTAAACAGTAATTAATTACTAACTACTGTAATACATCTCAAACTCGACTGGATGAGGTGCATGTTCAAATTTATGAATTTCTTCAAACTTAAGTGCAATGTAAGCATCAATTTGGTCATCTGTAAATACACCACCTTGAGTTAGGAACTCTCTATCTTTATCTAAACTTTCCATGGCCTCTCTAAGAGAACCACAAACAGTTGGGATTTCACTAACTTCTTCCGGCGGTAATTCATACAAATCTTTATCAAAAGATTCACCTGGATGAATTTTATTTTTAATTCCATCTAGCCCAGCCATAAGCATTGCAGCAAAAGTTAGATATGGATTTCCAGAGGCATCTGGAAATCTTATTTCGCATCTTGCACCATTTTTACCTAAAGTAATTGGTATACGGCATGAAGCTGATCTATTTCTAGCTGAGTAAGCAAGAAGAACTGGAGCCTCAAAACCGGGTATTAATCTTTTATAACTATTAGTGGTTGAGTTTGCAAAGGCATTAATTGCCTTAGCATGCTTTAGAATTCCCCCAATATAATGAAGTGCTGTTTCTGATAATCCAGCGTAAGCATCTCCAGAAAATACTGGAATCTTACCTTTCCAGATAGATTGATGAATATGCATACCTGAACCGTTATCACCTGCAACAGGTTTTGGCATGAACGTTGCTGTCTTACCAAATGAATGTGTAACCATTTGAACAACATACTTATATAATTGAACATTATCTGCTGTCTCAACTAAAGTTCCAAAAACCATACCTAGCTCATGTTGACTTGGTGCAACTTCGTGATGATGTTTTTCAACCTTTACACCTACTTCTTTTAAATTTTTTAAATATTCACCCCTCATATCTTGTTCGCTATCAACAGGGGGAACTGGAAAGTACCCACCTTTTACGGGAGGTCTATGACCCATGTTTCCATTTTCATAAACCTTGCCAGAGTTATAAGGGCCTTCTTTACTATCAAGAACAAACCCAGTATTATTTGGATCATTACTAATTCTAACATCATCAAAAACAAAAAATTCTGGCTCAGGTCCAAAGAAAGCTTTATCACCAACTCCTGAAGATTTTAGATATTCTTCAGCTTTTTTAGCTACACCTCTAGGATCTCTTTCATAGGGGGTTTTTTTCACAGCATCTAAAATATCACAAAATAATATAACTGTATTATGAGACGTAAAAGGATCCACTATCATTCTTGAAGTGTCAGGTTTCAAAATCATGTCTGATTCATTTATAGCTTTCCAACCAGCAATAGATGAACCATCAAAAAAAACACCTTCGTTAAGCATTTCTTCATCAACAACTGAGTGATCCATTGTTAAATGTTGAAGTTTACCTCTTGGGTCAGTAAATCTCAAATCTACAAATTCAGCTTCTTTTTCTTTGATAAATGCCAAAACATTTGCTGCGCTCATTTTGTCTCCTATGTAATCTTTTATAAGTGATATCTATCAAAATAATTCTAATAAATATTGCTTATTTAATAAATAACACCTATGCAATTTTCACATAAGTGTTGTATTTATGCAATATTATTAAACAACTATTTTATATTTATAAACCCAATGCGGAATAAAGAGCCAATTAAAAGAGCTGAAAAATCAATTAAAAAATTAACCAATCTGACATCTGGTGAAATTAAAGAAATAATAGAATGAGACAACCAAAGTTAATTGATTATGTTTTGTTAACTGTGTTATCCTTAATTTGGGCTTCTGCTTTTTTTAATATTAAGATAGCCACATATTCTTTTGGACCTGTAACAATTGCTTTTTTGAGGGTTTTTTTTGGAGCAATTCCAGTGTTATTACTTTGCTATTACAAAAATATAAAAATTGAAGCTTTTTCAAAAGACTGGCATTGGTTTGCAATGATAGGATTTATTAACTTAGTAGCACCTTTCTTTTTAATTGCTTATGGAGTTAAATCTGTTCAAAGTAATTTAGCAGCTATTTTAATGTCCACTACACCATTGAGCTCAACAGTATTAGGTCATTTTTATACAAAAAATGAAAAATTTAATATAATTAAAAC
>Ga0307986_10003909_pt1 | contig 10247 bp, 6 predicted proteins | sample EllFjometageno82_FD_203170 | JGI IMG/M metagenome (GOLD analysis project Ga0307986, IMG submission 203170) | Marine microbial communities from Ellis Fjord, Antarctic Ocean - #82 | ecosystem: Environmental > Aquatic > Marine > Unclassified | place: Southern Ocean | collected 2014-10-09
CAAAGAGAGATGGAATTTCAACTCCCCCTAAAAAAAGTTTTTTTCCTTTAATTAGTCTATGAACATCAAATCCGATTCCAATTTTTAAGTTTGACTTGTTAATACTCTTAAATAATTCAAAATCATCCCCATCAGTAATTTTAAAATTTCTTTTTTCACCATCTATGAATTTAGTTTTATTGGTATCTTTTATTAACGACAAATCGTCATCTTTATATTTATCTTGGGTTTGTTTGTGAAGACTAAAAATTTTTTTTAAATCAAAACATTGGGGTGTTTGCGTTAAAAAAAAATTATTTCTTCTTAAATTTAAAAATTTATTTTTCTTATATTTTTCTTTTAAAGCATCTTGCAATTTTAATACCGGTACAACTACATTATTTTTTTTTGATTCTATTAAAATTTTTTTAATTAGGTTTTTTGAAAAATTAGGTCTTGCTGCATCGTGAATTAAAACTTTTTTAATTTCTTTCTGTTTTTGTAAATATTTTAAAGCATTATAGGTAGATTCTTGTCTATTTTTTCCGCCTTCAATAACTGTTATATTTTTGAGATTAATTTTTTTTAAAAATTTAAAATGTTTTTTATTGTAGACAACAACGATTTTTTTAAATTCTTTAAATTGCTTAACCTTATTAATTGATAGTTCTATTAGAGTTTTCCCTGCTATTTTGTGGTATACTTTAGGTAGCTTAGATTTAAACCTGATGCTATTTCCACCTGCTAGTAAAATAAAAGAAAATCTCATTGAGTTAAACTATATTATGTTTATATAAATTATTGATATTTATTTATGTTTAATAAATTAAAAAGTTTCAAATTAATCCTTACACTTTCTATAATTTGTATTGGGCTATGTATACTTACATTTTTAGCCTTTATTAATCCAAAATTATTATCTTTCGTAAATATTGATTTACAGCTTTTGTTAACTTTTGATATAATTTTGCTTATAGGGTTTTTATTTATACTATTTAAGAAAAGCTCAAATTTATATTCTTCAACAAAAAATAAAAAAGTTGGTGCGCAAACTAGCCTACGCTATATATCTTTATTCACTTTATTTACTTTTATACCATCTTTTCTAATTGCCATATTCTCTTTATTTATTTTTAACTACGGTCTCCAAAATTTTTTCAACACAGAAATAACAAAGGCAGTAAATAGTTCGTACGATGTTGCTAAAAATTACTCAGAACAAAATAAAAAAATAGTTGAGTCCGACGTTTTTTTAATGAGTGTGGGACTAAATAGAGCAGCAGGTCTATTTTATTCTTCTCCAGAAAGGTTTTCTAGTGTCGTAAGATCAGAGAAGTTATTAAGAAGAGTAAATGATGTTTTTTTAATTGATAGTTCAGCTAATATTATACTTTCTAACACTGACGATGTTGAAAACTTTTTAAAACCATCTGATGAAGAAATTAATAATGCGCTTGAAGGTGTGCCAGTTTTAATTTCTAACAATATTGAAGACAAAACTTCCGCAATGATTAAATTGAACAGCTTGATTGATACTTATTTGTATATTTCAAGAAATGTTGATCCTGAGATTATTAAATATTTAAATGAAACAAAAGAAGCTGTAAATTTTTATTATACCATTGAAAATAAAGAATTAGGTATAAAAATAACTTTTGCAATAATTTATGTCCTTGTTGTAGGTTTGCTTTTATTTATTTCAACAATAATAGCTATTGCATTTGCAGATAGGCTTACAAAACCTATAATTAATTTAATTACAGCCTCAAACAACATTAGCAAAGGAATTTTAGACAGTAGAGTCCCTGAATCTGAAACTGATGAAGAATTTTCAATGTTAAATAAAAATTTTAATAACATGATACTAAGATTAAAAAAACAACAAGATAAACTTTTAATAGCAGAACGCTATTCTGCATGGGAAAGTGTAGCTAGAAAACTTGCTCATGAGATAAAAAATCCTTTAACCCCAATACAACTATCAATTGACAGATTGCAAGATAAATTTCACCAACAAATTACTGAAGGACAAAATGAATTTAAGAGTTATTTATCTACTATCAACAGACAAATCAAAGATATAGAAAATTTAGTTAACGAGTTTTCAAGTTTTGCTAGGATGCCGAGTCCAATTTTTAAGAAAATTAAAATTGACCTTGTCATCCAAAGGGCGGTAGATTTTTACAAAATGTTCTCTAAAAATGAAATTTATTTAAACTCTAAGAACAAAAAAAATATTATTTATGCAGATGAAGAACAACTTTATAGAGTTTTCATAAATCTGATAAAAAATTCTGAAGACTCAATCAATGAAAAAAAAGAAAAAAACAAGCTTTTTATGGGTAAAATGAATATAGAAATAAACAACAATAATGATTGTGTAATCGTATCTCTTGCTGATAATGGAACAGGTATTGAAGATACTTCAAAAATTATGACACCATATTACACAACTAAGAAAGACGGAACGGGTCTCGGACTACCTATTGTAAGCAAAATAATTAATGAACATAAAGGTGAGATATCAATTTCTAACAAGAATCCTGGGGTAAAGGTTGTTATAACATTCCCTGAAAGCAATTAGATGAAACCAGAAATTTTAGTAATAGATGATAATGCCGATATACGTTTTTTAATCTGTAATATTCTTCAAGAGAATGGATATACTTTAAGATCTGCAGCAAATTACGAACAGGCATGTAAAGAAATAAAAAGAAAACTACCTAACTTGGCTATCGTGGATATTAAATTAGACAAAGGAGACAAAGACGGTATTGATTTACTTAAATTATTAATGCTTGAAGATAAAACTTTACCAGTGATTATGATTTCGGGCCACGCTAATGTTCAAGTAGCAGTAGAAGCTATTAGATTAGGAGCGTACGAATTTGTAGAAAAACCTTTTTCTTCTGAAAAATTATTAAATTATGTTAAAAGAGCAACAGAAATTACCAATATAAAAAAAGAAAAAATTAATGTTGAAAACAAATTATTTCACTCATTTGATTTTGTTGGCGATAGTACAGAAATTCTCAAGATTAAAAAAACTATACAGAAATTAGTAGCGACTGAAAGTAGAATTTTAATTACAGGTCAGACCGGGACCGGAAAAGAACTTGTAGCAAGAAAGATTCATAAAAATTCCTCTAGATCTGAAAATCCATTTATAGTTTTCAATGCTGCTTTGTTGAATGAACAAAAATATGAAAAGCAACTTTTTGGTGAAGAATATGAAAATGGGAATATTGACTATGGAGTTTTAGATAAAGCTAATAATGGCACACTGCTTTTAGACGAGGTTTCAGAAATTCCTTTTGATATACAGTCAAATATTTTAAGAACACTCATTGATCAAAAATTTAAAAGAATTAATGGTAGAAAAGATATCTATGTTAATATTCGTATTATTTCCTCTACTTCAAAAGATTTAAAAACATTAATTGAAGAAAAAAAATTTAGAGAAGATTTATTTCACAGATTAAATGTTGTGCCTATTCACCTCCCTACACTGCAATCAAGAACACAAGATATCCCTTTGTTAATAAAATATTTTAAGAATAAAATAGCTGAAATTAATGGTGTACCAGAAGCTGAGATCGATGAAAATAGTGACTTATTATACAGTTACAATTGGCCTGGCAATGTCAGAGAATTAAGAAATTTAATAGAGAGAGTAACAATACTTTCTTTGCATGAGGGTAAAAAAGATACAAATAAAATACTAACTGACATTTTGAAAGAAAATCCTGGTACTTTAGAGAAGAAAGATATCTTAAATAATACTTTGTCATATCCACTTAAAGAAGCTAGGGAAGTGTTTGAAACTAATTATTTAATTAATCAATTAAAAAAAAACAATGGTAATATATCTAAAACTGCTGACTTTATAGGAATGGAAAGATCAGCTCTCCATAGAAAATTAAAATCTTTGGGTATAAAAGGTCTCAATTAATCATGAATATAATTATATGTGGAGCTGGAAAGGTTGGTTTTTCAATAAGCAAGCAATTATCTGCCCAAGGTCATTCTGTAACAGTTGTTGATCAAGCCTCAGAGGACATAAAAAAAATTAACGAGACACAAGATGTAAAAGGAATAGTAGGAAGAGCAACTTTCCCGTCAGTTCTTGAAAATGCAGGTGCCGCTAACACTGACATGATTATAGCGGTAACAAAAAACGACGAAACAAATATGATTATTTGTCAACTAGCGCATAGTTTGTTTCAAGTTAATAAAAAAATTGCAAGAATACGATCTCAAGAGTTTTTGGAGGGAAAATGGAGTAAGCTTTACAATAAATCTAATTTACCGATTGACGTTATTATTTCTCCTGAAATGGAAGTGGCAAAATCTCTTTTTAGAAAATTAGAAGCACCTGGGGCACTTGACAATGTGCCATTTGCAGAAGGAAAAATTAAAGTCTTGGAAATTTTAGTTAAAAAAGATTGTCCAGTCGTAAACCTATCGTTAAAAAATTTAACTGAAAAATTTCCTGATTTTAAAGCCAATATTGTTGGCGCAGTAAGAGAAAGTAAGTTCATCTTTTTAAAAAAAAACGATCAACTGATAGAAGGTGATAAAGCTTATGTGGTTGTGAGTGCCGATCAAATAACACAAATTTTGAAATCTTTTGGACATGAAGAAAAAACAGCTAAAAAAATACTTATTGTTGGAGGTGGTAATATTGGTTTGAATCTAGCTAAATTATTGGAGTTAAATTTTGAAGGCGCTAGAGTAAAAATAATAGAAAAAAACAAAGAAAGAGCAGAGCTTATTGCTACAGAACTGACTTCTTCAATTGTGATCTGCGGGGATGCTCTTGATGAAGAAATATTAAAAGAAGCAAACATTGAAGAGACTGAAACAATCTTAGCACTTACCAACGATGATGAAGACAACATTATGGTTTGTGTTTTGGCTGAAAAATATTCTCCGGCAAAGCGTACTATCGCAATAGTGAACAAATCTAACTATAGTTTGTTGCAAAAATCATTAAATATTGACGACCTTGTAGACCCACGTATGACAACAGTATCAAGAATTATGGAACATGTTCACAAAGGAACAATCGAGAGAGTTTATTCAGTGCTAGATGGTGAGTATGAGTTTATTGAAGCAGAAGTTTTAGAAAAATCTGAATTACTTAATAAATCTCTAAAAGATTCTAATTTACCCGAACACATTAGAATTGGAGCTGTTTTAAGAGCTGAAAAAGTAATTATACCAAATGCAGATTTTGTATTTGAAAAAGACGATCTTGTTATCTTTCTTGCGAAAAGAGAACTTTTAAAAGAAGTTGAAAGTATATTTAGAATTAGTTCTATTTAACGATGAATTTTAAAGGGATATCTTATTACCTTGGGTTGTCCTGCTGGCCTGTATCCATTTTATCATTTGTAAATATTCTTTACTCTTCCTATTTTGATCATTATTTAAATTTAGATTCTTACTTACTGACATTACTGGTTTCATTGCTATTCGCTTTTTCTTTTTATTTTATTAGTAAAAATGCAGAAAAAAATATTAAATTCTATGAACAAATATTTTTAATTTTTATCGTTTACTTTTTTATCTCTTTATTAATTTCTATTCCTTATTATTTCAGCTATTACCAAATATCTTTTATAGATTCATTTTTTGAAGCTATTTCAGGTTTGACAACAACTGGATTTACAGTTTTTACAAATGTTAAATTTTTAGATCCAACTTTACTCATCTGGAGATCAACATCACACTGGATTGGTGGTTTATTTTTTTTAATATTTTTAATACTTATTTTTTCAAATTTTAAAAACAATTATAAATTAACACATTTAGTTTATAATCCAGACAAAGCTACTAATCTATTAAGAGATACGAAAAAAATTATAATAAAAGTTTTTTTTCTTTATTCTTTTTTAACAGCTTTAATTTTTGTTTTATTTAACCTCTCAGGAATTAGACTTTTTAATAGCTTAAACCTATCAATGACTGTTAGTTCGGCTGGTGCTTTTTTACCCACAAATGAATTATCTGATATTATTAGGAACACACCACAAAAAATTGTATTAACGTTTTCTTTAATTTTTTCAGCTTTAAATATTTATTTTTTTTATAGTCTTTTTTCTAATTTCAACAATATTAAAAAACATTATGAAGATATTATAATTTTAGGAAGTGTATTTTTCTTTAGCTTAATACTTTTTTTTTCAATAGAAAAAACTACTTTTTTGAATATTTTTTTAAGTGTTGTAAGCAGTGTCGGTAATTCAGGTATATCCTTTTTCGAACCCCCAAAAAATTTTTATTTATTTTTTGTTTTTTTTACTATTATCGGTGGGTCCTTAATTTCAAATTCAGCAGGAATTAAATTTATTCGAATATATATTCTTTTTAAATCTACAGTGATTGAACTTTTTAAGCTTGTCACACCAAACATTGTAATTGATCGGAGAATTTTAAAAACTGAAAATAAAATTAATAATGAAAATTTAAACTCTTCTTTTTTAATTTTTATCTGTTTTTTTGTAAGTATTTTTATTTTATCCAGTATTTTGGCAGCAGACGGGCTTAATTTTGAAAATTCTTTTAAACTTTCAATTTTAACTATTACTAATACTGTAAATTCCAGCCTCTATGGTTTAGATGAAGTTAATTTTTCAAATTTATTAACATCATCTAAACTATCTATAGTTTTATTTATGGTTCTTGGGAAAATTGAGTTAATATCACTTTTTTTGATTATCATAAAAGCCACTAGAGGAAACTAACTTATGTCTAAAATTGTAATAATTGGAGCGGGCGCTATGGGAACAGCTTTTGCTATTCCTTGTTTAGATAATAATCATGATACTAATATTATAGGAACCCATTTAGAAAATGATTTTATTGACAACATAAAAGCAAATAAAAGAATTCACCCGGGTCTTAATATTAATATTCCAGAAGGTATAAATTTAATTAAATATGAAAATTTTGATTCAATTTTAAATTCAAATGTTGATATTATTGTTTTAGGTATTAGTTCCAAGGGAATTGAATGGGTCGCTGAACAGCTTAGCCGTTGCTATAAAGACAAAAAATTACCAAATCTTCTTATGCTCACCAAAGGTCTAAGCATTCACAACAATAATTATGAACTTCTAGTTCATAAGCTAGAACGTTTACTTTCAGAAAAAGGCATTAAAGAAAGCAGTATATCGGCTATAGGTGGACCGTGTCTTGCTACTGGTTTAGCAAATAAAGTTCATAGTAGTATTGTTGTTGCGAATAAAGATATGTCTGTAGCTAAAAAAATAGCCAGCATGCTTAGCACAAACTATTACCATACATCTTATTCAGATGATTTAAATGGCATTGAGGTATCAGCGGCTATAAAAAATATATTTTCAATGGCAGTAGGAGCTGCGAAAGGCATGTGTAGTAATAATGTTTCTGAAGAAATAAGAGAAAAAAATTATTTAAATACTGCATCTGCTTTAATTAAACAGTCTATCCAAGAAATGGAAATTTTTGTAGAACACTTAAAGGGAAAAAAAGATACAGTTAAAGGCTTAGCAGGTCTTGGAGATTTGTATGTTAGTTCCGGTGGGGGCAGAAATAGCAAAATGGGTTCGTATATTGGAGCAGGAATGACTTTTTCTGAAGCCAAAAAATCAAAAATGGAAAAAGTTACGGTAGAAGGTGCTGATCTAGCAATCGAGATAGGAAAAAAAGTTAATGAAGACTTTGATAAAAAAAAACTACCTTTAATGTTGGGTATGATTAACGCTATAATAAATGATAAAAAATTAGAATTAGACTGGCAAAATTTTAATTAACAATGAAAAAAGATAAAAATTTTATTATTTCTATCGACCAAGGAACTACATCAAGCAGAGCTATACTTTTTAATCTAAAAGGTCAGCCTGTCTATTCTTCTCAAAAAGAATTCACTCAATATTTCCCAAAAAGTGGATGGGTAGAACATGATCCGGAAGAGATATGGTCAACAACTAAAAAAACGTTGTGTGACATAATAAAAAAAAATAAAAAAATTAAAGGAAATATTCTCACTATCGGAATAACCAATCAACGAGAAACAACTGTTCTATGGGATAAAAAAACAGGTAAAGCAGTTTATAATGCAATTGTTTGGCAGGATCGTAGACAAGAAGAATTTTGTAAAAAGCTAAGAAAACAAAACAAAGAAACACTTATTTTTAATAGAACAGGTCTTTTAATAGATTCATATTTCTCAGGCACAAAAATTAAGTGGATACTTGATAATGTTCCACTAGCTAAAAAATTAATGAAGAAGAAACAATTACTTTTTGGAACAATTGATAGTTTTTTAATTTGGAGACTTACAAAAGGAAAAGTCCACGCCACCGACGCAACTAATGCAAGCAGGACAATGATTTATAATATTACTAATAATAAGTGGGACGAAACTATTCTTAAAATTCTTAAAATTGATAAAAATATTTTACCTACTGTTAAAGATTGTGCTGATGACTACGGGTCAACACACCCGTCGATTACTGGAAAACCAATTTCTATTAGTGGCGTAGTAGGCGATCAACAATCTGCTTCTATAGGTCAATGTTGTTTCGAACCAGGCTCATTAAAAAGTACATATGGTACTGGTGCTTTTGTTCTTTTAAATACTGGTTCTAAAATTATTTATTCAAAAAATAGGTTACTCACTACTATCGCTTACCGAATTAAAGGTAAGACTACTTATGCCATGGAAGGCTCAATCTTTATTGCTGGAGCTGGCGTACAGTGGTTAAGAGATAAGCTCAACTTTTTTAAAAAAGCATCAGAAACAGAAGCTATTGTTAAATCTTTAAAAGATAATAAAGGTGTCTATTTAGTTCCTGCGTTTACTGGCTTAGGAGCTCCTTATTGGGATGCAAATGCTAGAGGTGTTTTGAGTGGACTTACAAGAGACACGGGACCTAAAGAAATTATTAGAGCTACTATTGAGTCTGTAGCATATCAAACATTTGATTTATTTGAAGCAATGAAACATGACGGATTAAGACCTAAACTTGTTAAAGTTGATGGAGGGATGGTAATGAATAATTGGTTTTCACAATTTTTGTCCAACATAGTTGACATAAAAGTCTCAAGGCCCAAAGTTCAAGAGACTACCGCTCTAGGTGCTGCTTTCATGGCAGGACTTCAAATTGGTGTATATAAATCTTTAACAGATATTTCTAAAAATTGGCATTTAGATAAAAATTTCACTCCTAAAATTAAACCTAAACAAAGAAGAGATTTAGTTAAAGGTTGGTCTGAAGTAATTAATAAAACATTAACTAAAACAATCTAAGATTGTATTTTTTATAATATTACCCCCATAAGTACTGCTTAACGGACTGTACAAGTAGCAAGAGATAAGCTTTAATATTCACATTAAAATAAAAAAACGTTCAATTAACTTCAACAAAGGAAAAAAATGTTTAATAAAATAAAAACAATTCTTGCTGTTGCTGTTGCTTACTCATTGGTAATTTCATCTGCATATTCTGATGCAATTACTGACTTAGCTAAAGGTGAATTCAGTCTTTCAACTATTTCTGAAAAAGAAAGAGTTAAAGAAATGAAATGGTTCAAAGATGCTGCGAAGCCCTTCAAAGGAATGTCTATCAAAGTAGTTTCTGAAGGAATACCAACTCACGTTTACGAGTCTAAAGTTCTTACAAAAGCTTTTGAGGATGTAACCGGCATTAAAGTGACACATCAAATAATCGGTGAAGGTGATGTTGTAATGGCTGTGCAAACACAAATGCAAACTAATGTTAGTATTTACGATGCATACGTTAACGACTCAGACTTGATTGGTACGCACGCGCGTATGCAACAAGCTGTAAATCTAACTGACTGGATGAAAGGTGAAGGTAAAGACGTTACTTTACCAACTTTAGATCTTGAAGATTTCATAGGACTGCAATTTACGACTGGTCCAGATGGAAACCTTTATCAGTTACCAGACCAACAATTTGCTAACCTTTATTGGTTTAGAAAAGATTGGTTTGATAGACCTGAAATCAAAAAAGCATTCAAAGCGAAACACGGATATGAATTAGGTGTACCAGTTAACTGGTCTGCTTATGAAGATATCGCTGATTTCTTTTCAAACGATGTAAAGAATATTGACGGTGTTAGAATATACGGTCACATGGACTACGGTAAAAGAGCTCCTGACTTAGGTTGGAGAATGACTGACGCTTGGCTATCAATGGCTGGCGGAGGAAGCAAAGGATTACCTAATGGAGTACCGGTAGATGAATGGGGAATAA
>Ga0307986_10003910_pt1 | contig 10247 bp, 5 predicted proteins | sample EllFjometageno82_FD_203170 | JGI IMG/M metagenome (GOLD analysis project Ga0307986, IMG submission 203170) | Marine microbial communities from Ellis Fjord, Antarctic Ocean - #82 | ecosystem: Environmental > Aquatic > Marine > Unclassified | place: Southern Ocean | collected 2014-10-09
GGGAGCGGGGACCACTATCGTAGGCATCAGATTTTATCGTGGTACCCGCTCTTGCGCGTGAACAGCCATAATGTTGAGTAATGTTCAGTTCACGCTTACTCAAGCGTTTTCTTTGATTTGTATTGATTGTAACGAAGCCCGCTTTCGTGGGAGCGGGGACTGTTGTACTGATTGCTAATGTTCAGTTCACGCTTACTCAAGCGTTTTCTTTGATTTATTTTGATTGAATCGAAGCCCGCTTTCGTGGGAACGGGGCTCTAATTATCTCATTCAGGGGTATTATTTGCGAACGAATTGATTAATCAAAAAAGTCCTTGTTTGCCTCACTGAAATAACCGTCTAGAATATCGGTGATATTTGAGCAATTATCTTCGTTATGTTTCATGTATGTGGCAGGGGCGTAGTATCTCCTCCGGAGCTCATTCCACAGAACGGATTTTGTGGGATATTTGTTTTTATCCAACGATTTGTTTTCAAAATCGGCGAAATACCGATCCTTTTCACCTGTTATTCTAAAAAATCGAGTTAGAAGGATACTAACTAGTTTTTTATCCTCATGACTTGATAATTCCGCAAGTGCACCTTTGTAAGTACATCCCCCATGAATCTGATTAAAGAGTGTATCCAACAACTGAGCGTATGTTTTTGGATTTCTAGGAAGTGATATCTGATCAGTGCCAATCGTCCAAATGATTTTTGTTTCATTCACTTTATACTGTTTTTCCCATTTATATCGTTGAAAGTTGTCTTCTTCCGCCGATGTGAAAGGACTGAATTTCACATAAACCTCATTTGCTCGATTCTCGAAGAAGTGGATATTAACTTCAGATATATGCTCTTGAATCAGCGCTTGAAGTCCCTTCGCCTGAACCATTTCGCCACCTTGGTTTAATGAGGGTAAACATTTCCAATCCTTAAATCTCTTTGAGAATTCTGGCCACCTTTCGCAAATTTTCTTATTCTTTATTCTACATTCTATTAAAGATTCAACAATCTTGGTTTTCAACTGCCTGATATCTTCTAATTTTCCTGGATTGTTTGATATGGCTCCATCCAAATCTACAAGAGGCTCTAAGTAAATGTTTGAAGAAGATACATAAGCAATGGTGTAAGGATATGTTTTGTTCCTAAGTTTCTTGAATTCTTTGTCTGTCAGATAGGATGCTGAGTTAATATCGCCTCGCCTAATCTCAATGTTATATTTAGTGTTGTAACTCTTTCCGAGATTGTAATACACAAGTTTACCAACGAGTCCACCGTTTTTAATGTCTATATCATCGATCTTATCGATTGGCCATACAACTCGCTTGAAGTTTGTTAGGACTCTATTCTTTTTTCTTCTGATGAAATCACTATTCAAATTTGGAGAATCCTTCGCAGCAGAAGATTCGTATTGGTTCAACTTTCTTACGTACGGTGCTATATCTGACTCATATATTGCAAGATCATGCTCTAATGTTGCGATGTATCTTAGAGCAATCCAGAAGAATTTGCCAAGCAAGGGTATCTGTTTACCGTATAGAGAGGGAAGAACATCAATGAAATCTAACATCGTCTTATAATGAATATTAAAGTGAGTATTTGATGACAAAGCGCTGTAGATATCTTCAGGAACTACTCCTAAGTGCTTAACGTAATTGTGGATGACAGAGGTGACTATCTCACTGAATTCTCCATCGTCGTAGTGTTTTTCTTGTTGCCGTATTGAGATGAACGTCTCGACTGATTTTTTATAGAAGTCAAGCAAATGTTCGAGTTCAATTAACTTATTTTCAAAACACTTTTCGGCTTCAAAACACAAGATTTTTTGCAATTTGAGGGTTATATTTTGATATTTAGGTGAACTCAACTGGGTTTCGATTTCATTCCTAATTAGATTGAAATAATCCCACACATGGTGGAAGTTATCGATTTTGAATTTGGTTTCAAGTGTACTCTTCGGGGTATTCTTGCCAGCCTTGATGGTCTTTCCTACCGACACATCAACGGATTTTCTAAACTTAGCAAATACATTTTTGATTGGAGCTTTCGAGGTGAATAAACTCTGAATTAAACCGTCTGGCGCACCTATGTAATCATTTCCAATAAGCATGATTAGTGCTGATGCAGCGTTGTACTCCGTCAAATTTGTTTCCTTTTTTAATTTCAATATGACTGTGTTGAAGGTCTTGGTTTTCTCTTTGAAAATAGAGTTGGATAATTTGTCGTTTGACAGCCATATTTCTAAATCCCGACGTTCAGAAATAGATATTTTTTCCTCACGTACTTGCAAATTAGTTTCTTCGTTATCCGGTTCATCCCCATCTCGCTCAACATTTTTGCCTGGATATTCCCTCTTGAAGTGTTTTTTAATTTCCTTAAAGTAAAATCTATTCCATTCGTAATGCCCTCCTAGGTTGGTCTCGACAAAGAAATCTCTGTTATCGGAGTATTCTCTTATGAAATTATTTCTCTTTTCCCAATCCCAATTCTCATCATGCTTCCACTCCTCGTCATCTTGGGTAATATCTTGAATGGTTCTATGATCGAACGATTTCTCAATTCCGCCCCTCATTAATGCTGCGAATATATCAATTTCTTCTTTAGTTACATTTCCAAAAATTTTCGAGGTCACGTATTCACGGACTTGGTCAGCGGCCGCACCATCAGGATCCCATCTTTTAATTTGGCTTTCAACGCCGAAATCACCGTATGTTTCTTTAACGCTTCCTGCTGCAAAAAGGGTGTATGCTGGGTGAAACTGATATTGTTCGTATCCTGGCTTAGTTTTGTTCACTGGCAATGTCCAATCATCAAACAATTCGTTAATTTTTGTTTTGTTCTCTTGAACCCAACTTAAGGTGCTTGAATCCAGTAGTTCGCTACGGAATTTAGATTGCAATTTACTCTCAAAGAGATTGTAATTTTCCTCTTTTGAAAGGGAAGGGACGGGGTAGGGAATTACCTGAGTTTTCTCGCCTTTTCCGCGAGTGGTGATGATGATTTTAGAAAACCTTTGCTGATTCTCTAAGATTGCTTTACTTGAGTAGATGTTTGCCCACTGTTTGAAAAAACTTTGGAAATTTTTGTTTTCATTGTTTACTGCGGAAAGCAATTTTGGACTCATTCCTTCGGCAGGGCTTTCGATGTCCTCAAAATTATCAATGCAGATCAATAACGAGTGTTTTTCCATTATTTCAAGTGCTTTTCCGATTAAGACTTCAGTTTCAACACTCTTGTGTGTTGTGCTGTCGTATTGGGGGTTTACAGATTGAATAATATCGAAGCAGACACGCCTCATGCCACCGGAAATCTCTTTTGAGACTGGGTCAAGCATCGTTCGGTAGAGCGAATTTTGTTCGGTCGTTTCTGTGATGAGGTTACCATCCGTACTATCAAAATCCAGTTCGCCTTGGTCGGAATTTACCTTCGTCGATAGTGTGATGTAACGGTCGTAGAGATCTTCATCTGCTGCGTTCAGAAGTAACTTGTTGGCTAAAGCGGTTTTACCGACAGCACCAACGCCCTGCAGTGTTAGAATGCCGTGCCTTTTCAGCAGCGCCTGAGCCTCCTGTATCACTTTTGGATCTCGCTTGTACTCCTTAGGGCCCCACTTCATGGAATCAATTCTCTCTTTGATTTGTTTTCTTCGCGTGAGGTTGGAATTGTCGGAAAGGCCAGTTTTGAACTTCGCCATTTCTTTTTCAACAAATGAGAGTAACGACTCGAAGTTGCCTTCAACTTCCTTTTTGTCACTGACTATGTTCAAAATCAATCTCATCAATATTGTTAATCTCGTAATTTGTTCCACTCTAATCTCAAACATTTCGTTTTCTACGAGTTCCCGTATTCCGGCTCTAAGTTTTTGTTGTGATTCTGAATGCAGCGAATCCGCATCAACAACATGAGTGATATTCTTCAATCGAAATACATATTTTCGCTCATCTGGTTCGATTATGAAATGTAATATGTCACTCTTGTTATGAACAAGGTTTTGTAATTCTTCAAGGAAAAACATCCCGCTGAAAGCCATACTGGTAATCTTGGAAAAGCGCTCATATCGAACCTCTTGGTTGACATTTTTATCATTAAATGGTTCCATCATTATTCTTGGGTGTTCAGAATAACTTGCACCCTCCATAATGTCCGCGACTGCGTTCAACCACTCAACTTCAAACCATGTAGTTCTGTTTTCCCCCTTCTTCGATTTCTCGTACATCTCAGAGAAAAACTCAATCACAGTTTGTCTCGCCAATGTTGCCCAGACGAGTGCGGGTGCGAGTATTTGTTGAAGTAAATCACGATGCTGAAATGAATCACGAGGGTTTTGTTCCTCCTTTTCCGCATTTACCCTATGTAAGAATTTGATGCCCGCCTCACGTAGGTCCTGGTAATACTCATCTTCGCGCACGATTACCTTACCCCCGATTACCACTTAAACCATTTCAGCAACAAATTTCTTTTCAAAAGTTGAAAACTTTTCACCAGACTCAATGAAAACTTGAAGCAATTCTTCAACGGCTCCTTTGTTGCCTCGCTTCATCTCAAGCTTAGCGTTCTTCGCAAGTTCGTAAAGGATGGAGCGCAGATCGTTGAGACTCCCAGATTGCAGTTCAAGTCTGGGAGCGGGGACCAAATTATTTCATATTGACTTATTTCAATTTGTCCCCCACTCCTACGCGTGAACAGTCATAATGTTGAGTAATGTTCAGTTCACGCTTACTCAAGCGTTTTCTTTGATTTGTATTGATTGAAGCGAACCCCGCTTTCGTGGGATCGGGGACCATTTTTGACACATCTCTGTCAAAAAGTATCTCGCTGTTGGCTGCTTTCTTGTTCATATCGAGTCATCGGGTGTGCCGCCATATAAGATGTTCCTCCGCAATTAGGAATACATCTATATTGCCCCACCCCTCAAGATTTACTTGTGACTACTTGGGACGGAGCGTATCATTGGCACACAGATAAGCCAATTTCTGCTGTGGATGCAATTAAACTCCGAGAAAATGGACGTAAAGAATCTGGAGACTATTGGTGCCACAAATCATGTTACAGCCGGCAACCAAGAGACGGAATCGAACTTTATCCAAGAAACCATCCTACAACCCCTCACTTTTGGAAGGGGTCCGGGAATTTTACCAAAATAAATGACTGTGAATTCTATCAACTCCAAATTGAAAGAAAAGAGAGTACTCGATATTCACAATTTTATCACGACTTACGATCTTGGCTAGATACTGATGAGGCAAAACAGAATTTGAGTTTCTCAACGTTCAGTGAAAACAAAGCACGCAAATATAGTGATTTTATTCTAGTAGCCACCGCATCAAAAGACGTGACATGGACTGAAATAGAAATAATTATTGTTCACAAGAACCGTAAAAGAGTTCCTCAAACTGACAATTATATTCGAATTGATCTCTCTCAATGGACAATTGAGCAAATACTCAATTTCGAGGGATATGGAAAGCGAAAGATAATTGAAGAATTTGAAAAAATCGCACGCGAGTATGAAATTTCAAGATGCGAAGAATATTATGATTTTGCGCTTCCAGACCACGTATTGCATGGTATCAAATTTGAAAAAATCAAAGACGCTTTCAGAGATGAGGAGCAGCGAATGGATCATCGGGCAGCAATCAAAGAAGCGATTGACAGGAATGTTAAGATATACGAAAAGGTGGGTCAACAAAAGAAATTTTCATCCCCATTAGAGGTTGATAGATACTATGAAAGAGTGTTTGGGGAAGAGTTAGAGCAAAGAAACAGCGAAAAACTTGAATTGGAAATCCAAACGGAACAGATAAATCGAAAACTGCAGAATTTTGAGAAGGAAGAAAGTGTTTCTTTGGTGGGAACTTTTTACACGATAGAAGATTTAGATGCTGCCATTAGAAAATGCCACCAATACCGAGAATTGATAGACGAGGAGATTGAAAATGTTACCGCTCATCTTGAATTATACAAAGAGAATAAAGATTCTTACTCGCCCGAACAAGGAATAATTGAATTGAAACAGATTGAAGACGAGTGTCAAGAAATCTCTTCTAAACAACGTAATTTTAACGGTGCTAGGGGGCTGGAAGACAAAGGACTTCAGGAAATTTGGCGCGAAGTATATCAAGAACGTTCTAATGAAGAAACTAAATTAAGTTCTAAATACCAAGAATATGAACAATGGTTTTTGGACTATAGAGAGGCTGTGGTAAAGTTTTTCATTCACAACACATCACTATCCATCACAAAAAAAAACCGTGAAAAACTCGAGTCTTTGACTGAATATTGGAAAAACCTTGACCGGGAGTCATTAGTTGCACAACTAATCATGAAAAAGGTGCTGCAATATGATGTTTTAACCATGGAAAATCTTCTCAAGGTTCCACTCAAGGAAATTCTTACTCCAGAGATTGATCTTTGCGATATAGCTGAAAAAAGTGAAATTAGGAAGAAAAAAGAAAAAGTACGCATTGCAAATAATAAGAGTGGGTTTGGACTCAATGGAATTATCAAGAAACAAGAAAAAGCAAGAAAAAAGAAACTTGGTAGAGAGAAAATTGGTATAGTAACGAGATGGGTTGAAGAAAAAGGATTTGGTATTGTTACTTGCGATGGTACCAGATATTTCCTGCACATCACAAAGTTAGAGAACAAACAGACAGCACCTAGAGTTGGTCACAATGTTGTGTTTAATGTAGAAAAGACGGCAAAAGGTTACGATGCTGTTGATGCGGTAATAATATGATTTCCCCTTTAGATACCCCCTTTTGAACTGACCCCCTGTGAAATCAAAATGACAAAGTTGGCCTTGAAATGAACTTGACAAACTTCACCTTGAAACGAAAATGACAAATTTGGTATTTCAGCGAAAAAAGATTCTGAACTGAGTCTGGGAACATTCTTAAATTTTTTAAATGAGATTGATTCAGCAAACTTTGCTGCAGAAGTGGCCGAAGACCCCTGCGAAAGAATCGTGGGGCAGATAGATGTGAGGTATTACACCATAATTTCATGATTAGAAGATGTACTAATAGTACTATGAAAATATTAGTCCAATCAAAGATTGGATTTCCTTGCCCCTGTTGTGGGGTCAAGATGGTCACGATCCGTGACCACCCCGCCATGGCCACTATCGAACATGTAAAACCGCTCGGTGACCATGGTACTAACTCCAAAAATAATTTGGAAGTTATTTGTCTGGCCTGTAATCGGGCTAGAAATTTCGTTAAACAATATTTCGACGGCCTTGGCCAAATAGTTCCTGTTGAATACTGGCAGTGTTCACTAAGAACTTCTTTACTTTACATAGTGAATTGTTTTTACGAACAATATCACAAGATTTTTCTAAGCGCGAGGTTCGGCTAAACTGAACTGAAATCCTCACATCTCCGGCCCTCTGTAGCACCTTTCTACTATAGTTTACTTTGAATAGAGACTGGTGGGGGGACTTTCTTCCGGAAAACGGTAAATTTTAAGATACTTGCATCCAATTCCCGAAAATGAACATGAAGCCGCCTAAATCATCAAGAACAGAGGATTTTTCATCCACCCTTTATATAGTCGAGCGTAACATTCATGTTCAACTGTGGAGGTGTAAATGGTAAAAAAAAATTACCACTTAATGTAATATAAAATGACTATTCATGACTGAAAGAGGAAATAAGACAAAATGATTGTTTCTCTGAACAGAGTCTGGGATATAATCGAATTTTCAAATCATTAGTCTTCGAATATATGCATATTTATGAAACTCCAACAAATGTTCTCTAGTTGCATCGAATATATCTGTGTCCGGGATGTGCGTGCCATACCAATATTCAATGTTCTCTCCGAGATCCCCCCCTACGAGATCTTCCCATTCAGAACTACTGACCATACCTCGCAATTCATCAAGGCTCCAATCCGCGAGACCTATTTCTTGGTGGTGATCTTCAACATGCTCCAGCACATGGTCATGGACGTTAAAATCGATTTCCTGAGCAAAGTTTTCGATTTCTTCACTGTCCATCTCAAAGATTAAATCTCTCAGTTCTTCGAATTTCAGATTCAACCCCTTCTGGAACTGACTACCCTGATATTTATCCCACACAATTGTAAATACCACGCTGGCCATGAATTCGGTGAGCATTAGTTTAGGCATTAGGGATGTGTGTAAAAAGGTAATCAGATATCCCTCTCAGTCACAAATTGAACAGAGTCTGGGAATGTTAACTAATTTTAGATTATTCGAGTGGCTTAGATAATTAGATGTGCTAGTGGCCTTAACCCTAACACTTTAGTAAGTTTCCTTACTATCCTTAAGCCCCTTCTAATTATCTAAGCCGGTTTGTGACCTACGACCTAAGCCGTTACAGATGTATTATACCCCCTTGTTTTTATAAATACCTCCCGCACATACCGCCTTCAAGTAAATCACACACTTTTTGAAACTCACACCTCAAATATTGTCAAAATAAATCACACCTCAATAAAATCACCCAAAATCACTATTATAAGAATTAAATATTGATCCGCTTTAAATTCAGATATAATCATGTATTCAACTCGAGAGATAATGAAATATATTCATCAATCCTCGTAGATGTATGAGTGGCTCGACTTTTAGTCCAGACGGCCAATGGATGTGGACTGGAACTGAATGGGTCCCAGCACCCCCAACTAGCCCATCAGGTTCAACTTCAATAGTAAATTCTCCAATTATGGTTCAGCAAACAGAACTTCAAATCGCTAAAGAGTATGGAGAAAATAGACTTCAACAAGAAACCTTGCAAGAAATTACTTCATTCACTGATTGGACAAATATATTTATTTCAAGTGAATACAGAAAAAGAGGAATGTGGATAAGATTCTTGATGATAGGCTCTCCATTTATTGGTTTTTTGATAGGTCTTACGATTGCCGTGAACTGGATTGGGCCCTTGTATGAATCCTGGACAACTGTGAATAGTATTGCTATTTTTTGCTCGATAATTTGTTGGCCAATAGGGTTTAAAAAATTCCTGAGTCGAAGAAACTTCGACAAAGAAAATGCAAAGAAAACATACTCAGTTGGTATTTTTGGAAGAAAATCTTGGACAAAACAATTAGATCCAATGATTACAAAATATGAGCATTTGGTTAATTGGACACACGGCAAACAAGACGTAGAAACCAAGCGCAAATTGATGGCCATTGAAATTGAGCTTAATCGCCTACTAAAGGCACGACGACGGTCTCAAGTATTGACTACTGTAGCCGCCGGAGTTGCTGTCGGTGCGGTAGCCAAGGGTTTTAGCCAAGCAACGGGTAGAAAGTGAACTGAGTCTGGGAATAGTTTGCTTGATATTTCCTATAACTTGAGATTTCCATTATATACCCCCTTTTGACCTGTCGCCCCCCCTTGAAATGAAATCAACAAATTCGGCCTTGAAATCCCCATGACAAACTTCGCCTTGAAACGAAAATGACAAATTTGGTATTTCAGCGAAAAATGATTCCGGAGATAACCAGGACATATTTCCGGAATACGGGGGTTTTGTAATAATCAAAACTACCAAATAAACAGTTAATTCCGCGAACCTAAAAGGGCTACTGCGCTACAAAACACAGTTGGTATATAAGGTAGCGCGTTAGACTCTTCCATTTTATTATTCCGCCTGTAAAGCGTAATAAATAACTTGAATAGTGCAACTAATGTTAACGCTAACTCTAACGCTAACGCTAACGCTAACGCTAACGCTAACGCTAACTCTAACGCTAACTCTAACTCTAACGCTAACGCTAACGCTAACGCTAAGGTTTTCTGTATCCGAATCTATTCTGTGAACAGAGTCTGGGAACACTAAAACAATTTCTTTTGAATCAACGGTTCTTTAGATTATTAAGCGGAGCCAGATAGGAACTCATCAATTTTGTCTTGAATTAGATAAACCATATTGACATTTACAGCGTTGCCGAGTTGTTTGTAGGCTTGACCATCATTATCTCCTAATTTGAATGGTTCACCATAGACCCCATCAACATCAAAACTCTGAATACGAGCGCATTCTTTTGGAGTTATGTGGCGTTTTAGCCAACCAACTACTGGGATCTGAGCCATTGCTACTAACGCTGGAAAGTAGTTTCCACGTTTCACTCTAATGCCAGATGGCCGGAATTGGAAAATATTTTCCCAATTTGTCCTACTATCAGGTCCCGCTTGCCATTCATACTTTGTCCGGCTTACAGGAATCAAACGTTTTCCATCTGCATCTAATCCAAACATGTCCCATTTATTCAGCCATGTGTCAATA
>Ga0307986_10003913_pt1 | contig 10245 bp, 12 predicted proteins | sample EllFjometageno82_FD_203170 | JGI IMG/M metagenome (GOLD analysis project Ga0307986, IMG submission 203170) | Marine microbial communities from Ellis Fjord, Antarctic Ocean - #82 | ecosystem: Environmental > Aquatic > Marine > Unclassified | place: Southern Ocean | collected 2014-10-09
ATGTCAGCAATTAAATCTTTAGGGTCTTCTAAACCTACGTGCACTCTTACAATAAATTCATTTTTTTCAAACCTATGAAAATTTCGCTGACTTGCAATGTCTTGTAGTATAGCTAAGCTTTCAAAACCACCCCAACTATAACCTATTCCAAAACACTCCAAAGAATTTACAAATTTAATAACTGATGATTTGTTTTTACTTTTAATAACAATTGAGAATAGTCCTGTTGCCCCAGAGTAATATTTTTTCCAAAGTTTATAATCTTGAGAGGAGGTTTTGTGAGGATATAAAATTTCTTTTATTTTTTTTTGTTTTTTTAAAAAATTAATAACTTGTTTAGTGTTTTCAAAATGAGCTTTTAATCTTATATCTAAAGTTCTTAAACCTCTTATAATTAAATAAGCTTCATCTGCTGACATTCGATATCCTGATAACCTATAAAAAAACATTACTTTCTTAAAAACTTTTTTATTTACAGCCAATGTTCCACCCATAGCATCAGAGTGTCCGGATAAATATTTAGTTGCAGAAGAAAAAGACATGTCAAAACCAATTTTAAGAGGTTTTAAATAAAGCGGGGTCCCCCAGGTGTTATCTAGGAGAGTTAAAATATTTTTTTTTTTGGCTAAACTTACGATTTTTGATAAATCTTGAAATTCAAAAGTATTGCTTCCAGGATTTTCTACAACTATCATTTTAGTTTTACTGCTAATTTTATTTTTTAAATCTTCAAAGTTGTTAGGATCATAAAATTTAGCGTTAACATTAAATTCTGCTAGAAGGTCTTTACTTATCGCTCTAGTTGGAGCGTAAACATTATCAGAAACAATTATCTCATCACCAGGCCGGCAAAAACTCATTATAGCAAGAGCAATACCTCCAAAACCAGTGCCCGTTAAAAAAACATGGTGTGCTTGCTCGAGTTTTTTTATAATATTCTCTAATTCAATAGTAGTACTACTTCCTTGCCTACCATAATCGTAGTGAGTAACTTTTTCGTGTGATTTAATTTTTTTTGCATGAAGAAGCATCTCTTGCATTGAATTAAAAAGTATTGTTGAAGCCCTGACAACAGGCGGATTTGCAGATCTATTTATACTATCTTTTGTAGGACGTTTTAAGAATGTGCTTATAGACTTTTTCATAAAATAGGTATAATGAACGATTAATTACGATCTTTACATAAGTTATAAAAAAAAGGAAACAAAAATATGGGTTACCCTAAGAAACACCGAGGTAGAAGAAAAGTAGGCTCAAAAAAAAGAAGAGCTAGAAAAAGAAACAAAAAAAAATAATTAAACAACCGAGAAATGAACGAAATAACTCATATACGAAAGCTGAGTTTGTGGATTTTTTTTATTCCATTAGTAGGGGTTAATTTATGTCTTCTGATCTCAGTAAATCACCATATATTTGCAAATACTGTATTTGCGGTTGATCAAATTGGAATGTCTGGATTCACTATTCCTTATTTAGATGGAAGTCTGTCAATAAGTAGGGCGTCACGTACTTACCCTCAGTTTTTGATATTTAAACCAACTATGCTCCTTACATCTTATTTACTCTATTTATATTGGAATAAAAATAACCAACTTGTTAATTATTTTAATTATGTTTCAAATAAAGAAAATAAATTTAAGACGTTTGGAATATTGTCAGCAATTTTTTTAGCAATACATTCACTTTTACTAGGTGTTGAGTTGGATATAAATATTTTTAAGTTTTTAAGAAGAGTAATTTTAGTTGGGTTTATACTTTTTGAGATTATAGCTCAAGGATTGCTCGTATATGAATTTTATAAACTTAAATTAAAAATAAATAAATTTTATAATAGAACAATATTGAATATAAAAATTCTTCTTGTTGCATCACTAGCTACTATTGCAGTTTTAAGTATTCCTATTTTAATTTCAAAAAGTGATGTGCATTTTAAACATGCTTTGGAATGGAATTTTTTTATTGGAGTAATTTTATTTTACTTATTAACTAGATTATTTTGGAAAAAACCATAAATGAATATTTTAATTATTATTAAACTTTTTTCTAATTAATATATTCAATGGCTTTTCATACACGCGGAAAGAAAAATACGAAATTAATATCATAATAGAAACATAAAATATCAAAAAGTAATTAGATAGATATATTGATTCTTCAATATTTAATTTATTAATACTCATTATTATAAAAATTTGAACTGAAATATGCAAGAGATATAAAGAGTATGTTAAATTCCCACCAATTTGAAAAAAATATCTAATTTTTTTATTTTTAATAAACTCATCAATAATAGAAAAAAACATTAATAATGAAGGGCAAAATAAATATATTTTGAAATTTCCGACAAATGAAATTATCAATAATAATAAAGATATGAATATAAGATATTTGTTATATCTTAAATTTCTAACTATCAAATAAACAAGAATTCCAGAAAAAAATAAACGAGCGCATTCAAGAAATAGTGATTTTTCTAAGCCTGCCTTAGCCAACACTAGTAGTAATGCTGAGATACTTATTGTTAAAAACAATTTATGCTTCTGGAGATTATCTAAAACTAAGAAGAAAATTATATAAATAGCTACTTCAACAGAAACACTCCATATCGGCGTATTAAATGATGGTCCATGCTCAAATCCCCAAGAGGAGATTAAAAACAATTGAAGAAAAAAATGATAAAAATCATAGTAAAAGTTGTTGTGAGTGGTAAACAAAAAATAATTCACATCAAAAAAATTTATATATTGCAATAGAGCAACAAGTATTAACGTACCTAAATGAAGAGGATATAGTCTAGCAAACCTATTAACGAAAAAAGTTTTACAAGTTATTTTTTTTTCTAAATAAAGATAGACATGAGCAAAAACAAACCCTGAAATTGTATAAAATACTGGAACACCGAAATTGCCGTACGTGTAAAAAAATTCTAAATAATCATAAAATGGCAATTTTTCTTTAATAGAATATATATCGCTATCAGAGAAATCATTACTTGGTGAAAAAAAAAGTGAATAGTGAAACAAAACTACAGAAAGTGAAGTAAAAAACCTTAAAAACTCTATTCCATAAAATTTTTTTAGAATCATTAATAACTATTTAACAATAAAAAAATGAAATTGTAAGAAATGATATAAAAAAGTAAAAACCACGTAAATCTCTGAGCTTTCACTCAGAAATTTAGCAGTTTTGGCTCGTCGTTGTAGTCGCTACCGCCAAGCCTTATCGATCCACTATTTTAGCGCTACTTAGTGAACCTTTCTGCCCTTTAGGCTTGAACCTCTCGGTTTTTCCCTAAATGGCCAGTTAAGAGTTGCCTCTTAATTAATTATATTAAATCATATTTAAAAATTAATAGTATCACTTTTTACGTGCGGGAATTTTTGGTGTTAGTTATAGGGATAAGTTTTTATTCTCTGTCTTATGAATCCAGCCACCACCTAAAACCTTGTCCCCAACGCTATCTTTAGAATAAAAAACACAGGCCTGGCCTGGCGCAATACCTGACTCTTTTTCTAAAATTTCAACAATACCTTGATTGCCAGTAAAATTTATTTTTGCTTTTAAAAGCCTACCTGTAGATCTTACTTTAATTAATATAAAATCTTTAAAATCTTCTGTAGAACCTAAAATATTTAAGTCTCTTAGTTCAATATTACTAATAATTAAAGAATCTTTTAAACCTACAATAATTGTATTATTTCTTGCATTTATATTAACAACATATAAAGGCTCAGAATTAGCAATTTTAATTCCTCTTCTTTGTCCAATTGTATAATTTATTATACCTTCGTGTTCACCAAGCTTTTTACCAGAGAGATCTAGGATATCTCCAGGTTTAAATGACTCAGGTCTAAATTTTTTAATAACTGAACTATAATCACCGTTTGGTACAAAACAAATATCTTGGCTATCGGGTTTATCAGCAACATTTAAATTTAATTGTGAGGCAATTTTTCTTGTTTCATTTTTCTCTATTTCTCCTAAAGGAAATCTCAAATAGTTTAATTGTTCTTGCGAAGTACTAAATAAGAAATAACTTTGATCACGATTTGAGTCTTTCGCTCTATACATATTAGCTTTTCCGTTCGAGTCTATTCTTGAAACGTAATGACCTGTAATTAAAGCATCCGCTTTTAATTCTTTGGCGTATTTAAATAGATCTCTAAATTTAACTGTCTGATTACACTGCACACAAGGTATGGGTGTCTCACCAGCTACATAACTATCTATAAAAGAATCAACCACTTCTTCTTTAAATTTTTTTTGGTAAAATAATATTTTGTGATCAATGTTCAGATGTTCAGAAACTCTTTTTGCATCCAATATATCTCTGCCAGCACAACATTGTCTGCTGTCGATAGATTGTTTGGCATCATCGTATAGTTTTAGAGTAATGCCTGTAACATCGTATCCCTGTTCCTTCATCAAACCTGCTACAACTGAGGAATCTACGCCTCCTGACATAGCTACTACAACCTTTGTATCTTTAGGTGCTTTTTTGATACCTAGTGAATTAATCATAATATGTGTATATTATAAAAAATAATAAGTTTCTATAATGCATTTTGATTTTGTACCTGGTGATCATGTTATCAATCCCTCCAATAAAGACTGGGGTATCGGTCAAGTACAGTCTATAATTGGATATAAGGTTACTGTAAATTTTCAAAATTTTGGAAAACAGGTTATAAACTCAAAAATTATAACTTTAGAAAAAATTATTTATGAATAGAAATGAATTAAAAAAATTATCTAAGGATTTAATTCAAACTTTTAATTTTGCTGCTCAAGAATCAATTAGGTTATATTCAGAAGGCTTAAAGATTGAAATCAAAGCTGATGAATCACCGGTGAGCAATGGAGATTTAGCAGTGAACAAAATTATCTGCGATAAGATAAAAGAATTAACACCTAATATTCCTATAATATCTGAAGAAACAGTGGATATTAATTTAAAGAATAGAGATAGGATTTTTTGGCTAATTGATCCAATAGATGGAACTAAAGAATATATTGCTGGTAAGGATGAATATACTTTAAATGCGGCTTTAATAATAGATAAGGTTCCAAATTTAGGACTGGTTAGTGTACCCAAAAAAAAACGTTTATTTTTTTCTTATGGTATTGGAGAAAGTTATTTAATTGAAAATAATATAACTGTAAAAAATAATTGTTCAAAGAAAACCCCCAAAGGTTCAACTATAGCTTTATCAAGTATCCATGGCCCACCTAAAGAGATTATTGAGATATTAAAAAAATTCAATGTCACATCTATAGTAAACATGGCAAGTTCTTATAAATTTTGTGTCATAGCCAATGGAGAATTTGATATTTACGCTGCAAAAGAGAGAGCAAATGAATGGGATTATGCTGCTGGGCACGCTATTGCAGAACATGCTGGTGCTATTATAAAAACATTAGATGGAAAAAAATTTAATTATGGCAAAGATGACTATAGAAACCCTAGCATTATAATTAAACGCTCAAATAATTTAAATGATTAAAACAATATTAATTATAATAATTTCTGTCACATTTTTTGGTGTACTTTTTTTTATTCTTGTGAGAAATGCTTTGCGAAAAAAACTAGATATTTTAGTTGAGGAGGAAGAAAGAAAGAAATTAGATAATTTGAATTAGTTTTTTAAACTCATCTAATTCTAGATTCAAAACTCTTTTTGAAAGTTCAAAACTAAATCCTCCTCTAGCTAATATGCCCATATCTTTTTTATAAAATAGCTCTCTATTAGCCTGTGGTCTTAAAGGTCCTATTCTTCTTCTTTTACAAAGTTTTAAAGCTGAAACAAAATCAGGTTCAATTTTATCTTCTTTTATTTTATCTATGCTTCTTTTTATAAATTCACTATCAATACCCTTGCCTCTTAAAGATTGGTTAATTTTATTTAGTGAATAACCTCTTCTTAAAAACATTCTTGCTTTAGAATCTGAGTAAAGCTCATCATTTAAAAGACTGTTTTTTTCTAAATTTTCTATAATTTCATCTATTATAGTTGTAACTTCTTTCTTTGATTGCACGCCTTTAATTTTTGTTAAATATTTTTTTAAAAGGAAGACTTTTAACTGCTGCTTTGAAGGACTATATTTTTCTAAGTAACCATAAGCCAGATCCTTTAAATTTGTCGTTAGATCTTCAAAATCTTTCTTATTTAATGTGGGATTCATTTGACTAATATACTATATTATTTTTAATGATAAATAACATTGCACCTCATTTAACTAATGAAAATATTTACCTATTTGCGAATTGGGGTGTCTTACCATTCTGGTTGCTGTTAATTTTTGCCCCTAATAGCACGTTTAGCAAAGTATTTGTTCACTCTATTATTGCTCCATTATTTCTTTCAATAGCTTACATATTTGTTTCTTATAAAATTTTTATAGAAGGAAATATATTTGAAGGATTTAATTTATATTACGGGTTAGAGAATCTTTATTCAGTTTACTCAGATGAAAGTTTTTTACTTATATTCTGGCTACATTTTTTATCTATAAGCTTGTTTATAGGTGCATGGATAGCTAGGGATGCTAAGCGATTCATGATGCCCAATATACTAACAATTTTTTGTTTAATAATGACTTATTTTATGGGACCGATTGGCTTACTTATTTACTGGTTTATAAGAATATTCTTTGCCAAAAAAATTAGCTTTAATGATTAAGCCTTTTGAATTTTATTTTGATTTTATTAGCCCTTATTCTTTTCTTGCACATCAAGAAATAAAAAAAATTGAAAAAAAAGATAATATTAAAATTAAATATAGAGCAATTCTTTTAGGTGGTTTACATAATTTACACGGTATTAAAGCTCCAGCTTTCATTCCATCAAAGGCAAAATTTATGATACGAGATTGTAAATTAATTGCTGAAAAAAAAAAGGTAAACTTTAAATTCAATTCTTATTTTCCAATTAAAACTTTAAATCTTATGAGGGGAGTTTTTGTTGCCCAAGAAGATGGATTTCAAAAATATTATATTGACAAAATTTTTGAAGCTATATGGACAGATGGTCTAAATATGAATGATCAAAATATTATAGATAAAGTTATAAAAAATATGAATATTAACCCTAAAACTTTTTTTTTAAGGTCGGCAAGTCAAAATATAAAAGAAGAACTAAAAATTAAAACAGATGAAGCTTATGAAAAAGGAATTTTTGGTGCACCTACTTTTATTGTCAATAATAAATTATTTTGGGGACAAGACAGATTAGATTTCGCATTAAACGAAGCAAAAAAATAGTTTATTTATTTATTTTTTTTCTTTATTTACGATTTCAACACCAGCATTTTTTAAAGATTCATATCCACCTTCTACATGAGCGATATTATTAAAACCCATATCAACTAAAGATTTTGTTGCCAAAGCCGATCTCATTCCTAGAGCACAAAACAGAACCATATGTTTTATTTCTCCAATTTTTCTTTCTTTATAATATGAACTATCTGGGTCTAACCAAAATTCAAGCATTCCTCTCGGTATATGCATCGCTCCCTTTACGGTTCCTTCTTTCCATAGCTCTCTAATATCTCTAATATCGATTAAAGTAACAGTGCCCTTTTCTAGAGATTGTTTAACATCGCTGGCTTTTAGTGTTTTGATTTTTTTATTTGCTTCTTCAACTAGAACTTGGGACGATTTTATATTCATGTTAATAATTATAAACTATTATGAAAAAAATTGAAAATATTACTAGCCCTAGTTTTATAAAAAAATTATTTGTTAAATTATGTAGATTGATGGGTTATGAGATAATTGATCAAAGTAATTTATTCATTCCAACATCAGCAAAATCAATAAATGAAACGTTAAGCGTTCAAGGTAAAAAGTCCATAAATCTTCCCTTGGGTGAAGTTAAAATTACACGTCCTGTTAAATCTCTAGATGTTATTATTAGAACATGTGCAAGTGTTAAAATGCTTACCCAAAATAAAAATCGTATTTTTGAAAAAGAAAAAATTGAATACACATTAAGGTCTATTAAATCTATTATTAAGAGTATTGATTTAGCTAGAAAAGATCTTCCAAATATTAAATTTAATTTAATACTTGTAGACCATAATTCTAGCAAGGAAAGCTTATTGAAGATAAAATCTCTTCTAGAAAAATTTCAAATAAATCATAAAATATTTAACTTAAATATAAATGAGTTCGCAGATAAAATAAAAAAGATTAATAAAAAAAATGAAGAAACTACCCCAAATCAAATATCTAACATGTGTAATATTTATAAATCCTTACTACTTTCTAGAGACTCTGAAGATTTAACTTATTTTGTTGAAGATGATTATATACATGAGCAAAATGCAATTTCAGAAATAATTTTTACCTACGAACGTATAGCTTCTATAGTTAATAATGAAATAATAATATGCCCTACCGACTACCCGTATTTATATATGAAGGCAGAAGATACTAAATTGTATTTAGGAGAAAATTATCACTGGCGTGAAATTAACGAAACTTTATGTACATTTTTAATGAGTAAAAAAATTGTTGAAAAACACTGGGTTAAATTGGTAAGCATGTGCGAGCAAGAGCACTACCCATTTGAATCTCCTTTACATGAAATTTATAAAGAAGAACTGTGTATTTCTCCAGTTCCTTCATTAGCTATACATTGTACAAATATAAATTCAGCTTTCGGTCTTTCGCCAAATAAAGACTTGGAAAAAATTTGGGATGAAAATAAAATTTAAAAAAAATCTAATTTTTTGAGGTTTTTTTTGTGAGATATTTTTTAAAAAATCTTTTAATCTCTAATTGAATAAGCGGCTACACCTATTTCAGCTTTATCAGTACCAAGTTTTTCTGCTGCTTTACTTATTCTTAAACCAGTAGTTTCTTTCATTAATCTAAATACAGCGTATGAAAATATAAAACTAAAAAAACAAACTGATACCACTCCTAATAACTGTGTTTCAAAAGAAGTTTCCATATTTGTAAAGGGTACAACCAACGTTCCAAAAATTCCTGCAAATAAGTGTACTGGTATAGCACCTACAACATCGTCTAGTCTCAAATGTTCTAAAAGTTTTGTCCCGTAATACATTATTATGGCTCCAATAGAACCAATAACCATTGCGATTATTGGTGTTGGTGTTAATGGGTCAGCAGTAATCGCAACTAAACCAGCTAGCGCTCCATTTAACATCATTATGATATCAGTTTTGCCACCAATTAAACGAGTGAGAGCTGCTCCTGTAACTACACCTGCTGCACCAGCAAGATGTGTGTTAACAGCAATTTTTGCAATTGCGTTTACGTCATCAAAGGTTCCCATTGCAAGTTGGCTAAAGCCGTTAAAGCCAAACCATCCAAACCAAAGTAAAAAAGTTCCTAGTGTTACTAATGGAATACTAGAAGCTGCAAATGGTACCATCGATTTCTTTTCACCTTTAACACCAAATCTTCCTTCTCTAGCTCCTAAAACAATTACACCCGCTAATGCGGCGGCACCACCACACGCATGAACTAATGTAGAACCAGCAAAATCGGAAAAACCAGCAGTAGATAACCAGCCTCCACCCCACTGCCAACCCATTGAGATTGGATAAATAAATCCAGCCATAATTGCCGCGAAAAAAAAGAATGGCCAAATTTTAATTCTTTCAGCAACTGCTCCAGATACAATTGATACAGTAGCACAAACAAACATAGTTTGATAAAACCAATCAGAGTAACTAGAATAACCAGTCTCTATATTTGATGTATCGGTCCAAATCGAAAATGACCCTATAAATCCACCTTCTGGAATATCGTATGCTAAATTGTAACCAACTAAAAAAAAGACTATTGATCCAATTGCAAATTTTCCAATATTTTTAGCTGCAATTGATGATACACTTTTTGTGGTTACTAAACCGCTCTCCAACATACAAAACCCAGCAGCCATGAAAGCTACTAAAACGCCTCCCAAGTAAAAACCTAAAGAATTAAAAATATATTGACCCTCTTGAGACATGGTAGTTTCTGCAGAGGCTGTGCTTAAAAACATGCAATAAACCACAATTAGTGAAGGTAATTTTAATAATAGTTTAGTTATTTTTTTCATAATTCTATTTTTTTTAACTGACTGTAAAATTTAAAACAAACGTTGATAGGAAATAAAAGACATGCAAAAAGTGCAGGGATTTAAAGGAGTATGAGGCGTGTAAAATTTTAGTAGCTCCCAAATTTTGAGAGCCACTAAATAATACTGCTTATTTATTGAACATTTCTTTTAAG
>Ga0307986_10003916_pt1 | contig 10242 bp, 10 predicted proteins | sample EllFjometageno82_FD_203170 | JGI IMG/M metagenome (GOLD analysis project Ga0307986, IMG submission 203170) | Marine microbial communities from Ellis Fjord, Antarctic Ocean - #82 | ecosystem: Environmental > Aquatic > Marine > Unclassified | place: Southern Ocean | collected 2014-10-09
TTAAAAAATTTCCTGAGATCAAAGATTATATGAACTCAACCATAAAATCTTGTAGGACCAAAGGCTATGTAAATAATATTTTTGGAAGACGAATCCATCTCAGAGGTATTAATGATAAAAACTTTAGCATCCGAAGTTTTCAAGAGAGGGCAGCTATAAATGCTCCTATACAAGGATCCGCAGCTGATATTATTAGATTAGCTATGATCAAGTTAGATGAAATAACTGAAAATGATAAAAAGTTTAAAGCAAAAATGCTTTTACAAATTCATGATGAACTTATTTTTGAATGTTCTGAAAACGATAAAATTTATGTTCAAAAGAAAATAAAAGATGTAATGACATCAGTTTCGAGTTCAGACTACCATATGTTTTCCATACCTCTAAATGTTAGCATTAACTCTGGACTTAATTGGGGAGAAGCTCATTAATTTGATTAAATAGCGCCTAAATTTTGACAATCTATTTATAAAAATTAAAATAATATATGGCTCAAACAATTGCACTTGTTGACGATGATCGAAATCTTTTAACTGGCATAAGTATTGCCCTAGAGAGAGAAGGTTTTAAAGTTCAAACCTATATTGATGGAGAAACAGCTCTTAATGGATTAACTAGAAATCCGCCAGATCTTGCTGTCATTGATATTAAGATGCCAAGAATGGATGGGGAAGAACTTTTAACACGACTAAGAAAAAAAATGTCTATACCTATTATTTTTCTAACATCTAAGGATGATGAAGTTGATGAATTATTAGGTCTTAAATTAGGTGCCGATGATTTTGTTAAAAAATCAGGGGGTTTTTCTATAAAAGTTTTAATTGAAAGAATAAGAGTTCAACTCAGAAAGAAAACAGGGACTGTTGATGATTCCAAAAGTCTTATAAGCCATGGAAAACTAAAATTAGATCCTGCCCAATTAGAATGTGAGTGGAATGAAAAAGCTTTACCAGACAAGTTAACAACAACAGAATTTTTGATAGTTAAAGAGTTAGCGAAAAGACCAGGTGTAATAAAAGAAAGAGCCCATTTGATGGACATAGCCTACAAGGAAAATACAGAAATCGAAGATAGAACTATTGATAGCCATATCAAGCGTATTAGAAAAAAATTTAAAAAGGTTGATGACAAGTTTTCAGCAATTGAAACACGGTATGGAAGTGGGTATAGATGGAATGTTAGTTAATGAACCAAAAAAAATCAACATCTATATTACGAAAATTCTTATTATTTAATTTATTAGTTTTTTCAGTATTAGGCTTATTTACATTTGTTTACCTTAAAGCAATTCAACCAAATTTAGTAAACATCAAATCAACAAATCATTTAATTGTTATAAAGAATACTACCGATCATTTACAGAGATTAAGAATAGATTTTAATGAAAAAGGCTTAAGTTCATTTTTACTATCAGCTAGGTTTTTGTTTCAAAGCCTCGATAGAGTTCAGTTTTTTAACTTAAATGGAAATTTAATTGGTGACACGGATATGCTAGATATCGATCAAAGCGTATTTTCAAGACCAGAAGTTATTATTGAGCAAGAAATAAACAATTCAAGTGTCATTAGTAACGACGGTTCTGAAAATAATAAAATAAATAATTCTTTAAATTATTATAAAGAAGTTAGAGATATCATTTTGTATAAAATAAAAAATGATCCTTTAATTATAGAGAATAAAATTAAAAATGATTTTTTTGTTCGTACAATCCACAACGTTTCAATTGAAAAAAAAGTAGTTGGTTACATACTAGTTAGTGAGCAAGCAAATGAAATAATAGTTGCAGTTAAAGAAAGAAAAGATTTTATTATTAGAACTGTTTTAGCTGTTGGTTTAGTTATCTTAATTTTTTCTGTTTTTTTAAATAAATACATTTTAAAACCAATCAGCTTCCTGGTTAAATATACAGAGTCAATCAAAGCAAAGTCTAATGATTCAGTTAATATAGATAATTTTTTTATTAGAAAAGATGAAGTGGGAGCTTTAACCCAGTCAATACACGAAATGACATTAGATCTTCAAAAAAGAACTAATCGTGCTGAAACTTTTTCTACTGATTTAGCTCATGAAATTAGAAATCCTTTAGCATCCTTGAAAGGCGCATCTGAGCTATTGGACAAAACACCAGAAAGAAATGATCGTGAAAAATTATTAAATATTATTAATCATGATGTTGAGAGAATAGAGAGACTTATCACCGATTATTCTCAGATGCTTAAAGATGAAGCTTCTCTGTCTAGAGAAAAAATGTCTAAAATAGACTTAGATAAAATTATTAGAAATGTAACCGAAGATTTTAAACAGAATACCATAAGCTTAAGTAAAAAATTAGAAATTAAAGTTATTAATAAAAATGATGAAAAAAAAGCTTTTTATGTGCTAGGAATAGAAAGCAGGATAGAACAAGTTGTTGCAAATCTTTTAGATAATGCAATTTCCTTTAGTGAAGATAACAACAAAATATTAATAGAAATAGATGAAGTGCAAAAAAATTTTTTGATAACTTTTAAAGATGAAGGGCCAGGATTTAAAGAAAAAAATATAGATAGCATTTTCAAAAGATTCTATAGTAATAGGCCAAAAAATTTTGGAGAACACTCTGGGCTAGGCTTAAATATAGTTAAAAATATAATAGAACTCCACAAAGGTAAAATTAAAGCAATGAACAGAACAGATAAAAAAGGCGCCAAAATAGAAGTTCTACTACCTAAGTATAGCTAGGATTGCCACTTGCTAAGAAGAAGTTATATTGTTAAAACTCCCGCAGAACATGAATGATTATAAAGTAAAAGACATTGATCTAGCAGATTTTGGCAGAAAAGAAATCTCTCTAGCTGAAACAGAAATGCCAGGCTTAATGGCGCTAAGAAGAGAATACAAAAATAAATTTCCCCTCAAAGAAGCAAAAATTTTAGGTTGTTTGCATATGACAATTCAAACAGCTGTTTTAATTGAAACACTTGTAGATTTAGGTGCAGAAGTAAGATGGTCATCATGTAATATATTTTCAACTCAAGATCACGCAGCAGCGGCAATAGCTAAAGCGGGCACACCTGTTTTTGCCTGGAAAGGTGAAACCGAAGAGGAAGCTATATGGTGCATAAGGCAGACAATCGAAGGAAAAAAAGATTGGAAGGCAAATATGCTATTAGATGATGGCGGTGATTTAACTGCAATGATGCATAACGATTATAAAGATCTATTAAAAGAAATAAAAGGTGTTTCAGAAGAAACAACAACTGGAATTAAAGCATTAAACAAAATGGAAAAAGATGGATCTTTAATGATACCAGCAATTAACGTTAATGATTCAGTTACAAAATCGAAATTTGATAATTTATATGGATGTCGTGAAAGTTTAGTAGATGGAATAAAAAGAGCTACTGATGTAATGATGTCAGGTAAAGTAGCAATTGTGGCTGGGTTTGGTGACGTTGGAAAAGGAAGTGCAGCATCTTTAAAACAAGCAGGTGCAAGAGTATTGGTTACAGAAGTTGATCCTATCTGCGCACTACAGGCCTCAATGGAAGGTTACGAAGTTGTTTTAATGGATGAAGCAATTAATAGAGCCGACATAGTAGTTACAGCGACTGGGAACAAAGATATTGTTACAGCAGACCATATGAGAGACATGAAAGACAGAGCAATTCTTTGTAACATTGGTCATTTTGATAATGAAATTCAAGTAGAAGCATTAAAAAATTATAAATGGGATGAAATAAAACCTCAAGTTCATGAAATAGAATTACCAAGTAAAAAAAGAATTATATTGTTAGCAGAAGGCAGACTGGTTAACCTTGGTTGCGCAACTGGACATCCAAGTTTTGTTATGAGTGCGTCTTTTACAAATCAAGTAATAGCACAAATTGAACTATGGAATAACTCTGATAAATACGAAAACAAAGTTTATGTATTACCCAAACATTTAGATGAGAAAGTAGCTACTTTACACCTAGAAAAAGTTGGAGCAAAACTGACTAAAATGTCAAAAGAACAAGCTGATTATATTAGCGTTAAACCATCAGGCCCATTTAAACCAGATACTTACCGCTACTAACTTAGTAGCTAATGATCATAAAATCTTTAGATCAATTAAATCAAGTAACATTAAAAATTATTACAAAAATCAACAAAGAAGACTGTATCTTATTATTTGGAGAAATAGGAACTGGTAAAACCACATTAACCAGAGCTTTAATAAATAATCTTCAAAATAAAAATAAAAAAGTTAAGACGGAAGTTTTAAGCCCTACTTTTAATATTGTATATGAATATGAAATTAATGAATTAAAAATCATGCATTACGACCTTTATAGATTAAATACTGAAAAGGATACTCAACAACTTGGAATTTTTAATCAAAGCACGAAAAGTATAAAAGTTATAGAATGGGCTGAAATAATTAAAGATAAACCAAATGACAGACTTGAAGTTTATATCTCTTACGAGAAAGAACGCGATAGGAGAAAAATAGATTTTAAAGGATTTGGAAAATGGAAAGAATTTAATGCAATATAAAATAAAAAAAATTTCAGGAGATGCTTCTTTTCGTGAATTTTACAAAATAGAAAAAAATTTTAAATCAACAATACTAGTAAAAGCTAATAAAGATGTATTTAGAAATCTAATTACTTATGCGGCTGTGAATGAATTGTTGATCAAAAATAAGATTAATGCCCCAAAACTGATTCAAGAGTATTTTTCCAGTAATATGATGGAGATAGCAAATCTAGGAAATTATTCTTTTTTAGAACATATAAAAAATAAAAACAATAAATTTAGTGATTATAAAAAACTAATTGAATTAATTATTAAATTACAGAAAATAAAATTTAAGAAGAGTATTAGATTTCAAAATATTAAAATTAAAATAGATAAATATAACATCTCTGAATTGCATAAAGAATCTAATTTATTTTTTGATTGGTATTTAAAAAATAATGGGGAAAAAAAAGACTTTAAAAAAAATAAAAGTATAATAAAAAAGGAATTAAATATTCTTTATAGAAGACTTTACTTTCAGGAAATGTGTTTTGTGCACAGGGATTTTCACGCTTCTAATATAATGATTAAAAATAAGAGGTTTGGTTTAATTGATTCACAAGATGCTATAAGGGGAAATTTACTTTATGATGTAGCTTCACTTATTGACGATGTTAGGATTAAACTTCCACGAGAGTTAAAATCTTTACTTTTTAATTACTATCTTTCTAAAACAACTAACATAAAAAATAATGAAGAAAAATTATTAGCTAAAAATGATTTTGATATTTTATCAGTACAAAGGAATTTAAAAATCCTAGGTATTTTTGTTAGACTTTGTAAAAGAGATCATAAATCAATCTACCTGAAATATTTGCCATATATCTGGAAATTATTAGAGCTAAGACTAAAGAATCCAATTTTCATTAATTTGAGGTATTTATTAAACAAAGCTATTAACAAGAAGAACAGAAAAAAAATAAATTTTAATGACAATTAAAAAAGCCATGATCCTTGCAGCTGGTTTCGGCAAACGAATGTTACCATTAACTATAAAGACACCAAAACCATTAATAAAGGTTGGTCCAAAAAATCTTTTAGAAAGATCAATTGAGTTGCTAATAAAGATAGGTATCGATGAATTAGCTATAAACACGCATCACTTATCTCAAGAAATTGATAATTTTATAAAAAATAATAATTATGGAATTTCTATTACCCTGACAAAGGAAAAAGAATTGTTAGATACAGGTGGGGGAATTTTAAATGCTACTAAAAAATTTGAAAATAATCCTTTCTTTGTTTTAAATCCAGATACAATCTGGAATAAAAATTACTACGAAGAACTAAAAATTCTTGAAAACTCTTATTTGAAAAACAATAAACCTATCTTGTTATTGGTTGATAAAACTAACAGTTACGATAAATCTTTTACGGGCGATTTTAATTTCACAGAAAATAATCACATTACAAGAGATACAAATAATCAACACATATTTACGGGGGCACAGATTATTAATAGATCTATTTTTGAAGACATAAAGAAAAAAACTTTTTCAATGAATGAAGTCTGGGACCAAATGGTAAAAGAAAAAAAATTATTAGGACAGGCAAGTAATCAAACCTTTTTTCACATAAACAACATCAAAGTTTACGAAGAGCTAAATAAACTAAAATTTATTGATTAGTAATAATTGTTTTTTCTCTAGATTTATCTAGGTACTGAATGTCTTTAACATCTAAGCTTTGATTAAATTCAATAATTAGTGGGTTCCCTGTAGGTATTTCCAATTCATTAATTTTTTGATCTGATATGTTAAATAATTTTTTACACAGAGCCCTTAAGGAGTTTCCATGCGCTGTGATTATTATATTTTTATTTTTTTGTAAATCAGGCTTAATTTTATCTTCAAAGAAAGGAATTACTCTATTATATGTATCCTTTAGTGATTCCGTTAAAGGTATCAAGCCTTGAGGTATATTAGTGTTTAAAGGGCTAAACAAAGATTGGTTCTTGTCATTTTCACTCATCGGAGGTGGAGAAATATCCCAAGACCTTCGATATTTTTTAAATTGTTCTTCACCAATTTTATTTTTGGTCTCTTCTTTGTTTAATCCAGTTAATGAACCATAATGTCTTTCATTAATCTCCCAAGAAGTATTTAACTCAAGTTCTAGATTATTTTCTTCAAGTATAACTGTTAGGGTCTTAATGGCTCTTTTTAAAAATGACGTATACGATAAATTTATATTTATATTAAGATTTTTAATTAATTTTCCTGAATTCCTGGCTTCTAGAATTCCTTGTTCTGATAGGTCAACGTCTACCCACCCAGTAAATCTGTTTTCAGCATTCCAAATGCTTTGGCCATGTCTAGTTAAAATTAATTTACTCATAATACTTTATTATTAAATAGTATGTACTATATTTGAATAACAATGAAAAATAATATTTTAAAATTAATTGTATATTTATATTATTCATCTCTAGTTGTTTTATTAATTATTTATTTATTTCCTGGGAGTGTAATCGGTTATTTTCTATACGGAGATATGAACAAACAACCTAGTCTTATTATTAACCCAATAGGCACATCAATAAATCATTTTTTCTATTTTACTTATTTAACTTTTTTAGGATCGGTTTATAGCCTGAGTAAAAAAAAATTTATTAACAGTTTTTTATTTTTATTTGTATTTTCTGTCTTTCTAGAATTACTTCATTTTTTTATACCCAATAGAGCTTTCGAATTAAATGACCTTCTAGCCAACAGCACGGGTGTTTTAATTATATTTTTTTTATCCAAATTAATGAGAAAATTTACCTTATGAAACTGCTAATATTTGCCTTAGTAGTTTTGTTGAATTTAAACGTAAAAATAGTTGCTAGTGAGATTTCTGGTTCAGCAGTTGTTACAGACGGTGACACTATTAAAATTTCAAATAACAAAATAAGATTGCATGGTATTGATGCGCCGGAAAAAAGACAAAATTGTACTAAAAACGAAAAAAAATACAATTGTGGAGTAGTAGCAACTGAGGCGTTAAGTAAGAAGATCGGTAAAAATATAGTCAAATGTTTAACTCAAAAAAAAAAAGATAGATACAATAGATTTATTGGTGTTTGTTTTGTTGATCAGCAAAACTTAAACAAATGGATGGTCAGCAATGGTTATGCAATTGCATATAGACGTTACTCTAAAGACTATATTTTAGATGAAAATTTCGCAAAAACAAATAAACTTGGACTTTGGTCTGGAACCTTTTTAAAGCCAGAAAAATGGAGAAAGCTTAATTAAATTCTTATATAAAATAAGAAGTGATTCATTTTAAAAAATTTCAATTTTATCTAATAATATTTTTTATATTTGCGTCTTGTTCTTCAGTTCCTAAAAATACTAAAAATAGTTGTGCTATCTTCGAAGAAAGATACCTTTGGTACAAACATGCTAAAGCATCGTACGAAAAATGGGGTGCTCCTATTCACTTACAGCTTGCGTTTGTTAAGAAAGAAAGTGATTTTAATTGGTTGGCGAAACCACCGAGAGAAAAATTATTTAAGGTGATTCCATTTAAAAGACCATCTAGCTCTTTTGGCTATTCTCAAGCAGTAGTTGGAACATGGGAACAATATAAAAAAGAAACTAATAATAAATTAGCAACACGCGCAAGGTTTAAAGACTCAGTCGATTTTATTGGATGGTACATTAATAAAACTTCAAAAATATTAAAAATTTCTAAAAAAGATGCTTATAGACAGTACCTTGCTTATTATAAAGGCTGGGGCGATTATAAAAATTATAAGAAAGATAAGAAAGCAATCATTTATGCTAAGTCAGTTAAAGATTTAGCTAGTAATTACAGAAAACAATTGACTGTTTGTCAAAAAAATCTAAATAAAAATAAGTACTTTATTTTTTAAGCTGCTTATTCAACTCAACCTCAACAGCATCAATATTTTTTTCATTCTTACCAAGAATAGAATAAATTGTTGGAATTACATAAAGAGTGAAAAAAGTTGAAAATAACATCCCGCTAAAAATAGTTATTCCAACAGTTAGTCTACTTGCGGCACCTGGTCCGGATCCAACTATTAATGGAATTACACCAAAGATAGTGGAGAGACTCGTCATTAGAATTGGCCTAAGTCTAATCGTTGAAGCCTCAACTATTGCATCTTCTAATTTTTTTCCTTCCCTTCTAAGTTGATTGGTAAATTCCACAATTAAAATTCCATTTTTTGCAGCTAAACCAATTAGAATAATTAAGGCAATCTGACTATAAACATTTAAAGAAGAACCAACCACGAGTAGTCCTAATAGACCACCAAGTATTGCTAGTGGAACGGTAAGCATAATTGTAAGAGGATGCCTCCAGCTTTCAAATTGAGCACACATGGCTAAATAAGCGGTTATTAAAGCTAAAGCAAAAATTACATAAAGTTCATTATTGGTTTTTTTATATTCTTCGCTCTCTCCTTTGTAAGCAATCTTAGCTTGAGGTGTATCTTTCCTTACGACCTCTACTAAAAACTTTAGTGCCTCATCCAAAGAATAATCACCAACTAATCTTGCAGAGATAGTTACAGCTTTTTGTCTATTGTACCTTGCTAAGAATGGTGACTGTCCTTCTTCGCTATACTCTACTAAATTAGAAACTGATATTAATTTTCCATTATTTTTTGACCTCACAAATACTTTACTTATACTTCCTGGTTCCTGTCTGTCTTTAATATCTCCTTGAAGAATAATAGAATATTCTTTCCCCTCTTGCGTAAATTTTGTAACTGTTTTTGAACCAAAAATAGTTTCTATTGTTCTCCCTATGTCTTCCGTAGAAACACCTAAATCTGCAGCTTTTTTTTGATTAATTTGAACATTTAATTGTGGTTTGTTAAGATCAAAATCATCTTGAATTGAGGATAATCCAGGGTTTTTTCTAGCTTCTTTTTTAATTATTTTTTTCCATTCTATTAATTGACTATAGGTATTTCCAAGCACTACAAATTGAACTGGACTTTCAACCCCACCTGTTCTGATGCCTTGGGGCATAACTGAAAATGCAAGCACACCAGGTACACGACCTATTTTAGCGTAAGATTCCCTTAATATTTTTACACCATGTCGTTTCCTCTTTGACCAATCTTCTAGAAGGACAATAATGAAACCACTATTAACCTGTTTTGATGATTTACCAAAACCGGGAACTCTCATAATTAATTTTCTATATTCACCCTTACCTAACTCAGGAAGTAACATTGCTTCTATTTCTTCTGCTTTAGATTTTGTAAAATTAAAGCCTGATCCTTGTGGTGCTTTTATAATTACAAAAAAAGCTCCCCTATCTTCTGGTGCTATTAATTCTTTGGGAGTAAAATCAAATAAAAATATAGTTAAAGCTAGAGTTCCACCCAAAAAAGAAATAATTATTTTTTTTTTTTTTATCCATAAAATCAAAGATTGTTTGTAGGCACTGGTAACAGCTTTTAAAAATTTTTCAAACTTAGTCACAGTTTTAGATTTTTCCATATTTTTTTTTAGGAATTTACTAGCCAACATGGGGCTAAGGGAAAGCGCAACAAAACTAGATATGATAACAGCAGAGGCCAAAGTTATTGCAGTCTGAGTAAAAAGAACTCCTGTAATGCCTTTAATAAAGACCAAAGGAACAAATACAGCTACTAAAACTACAGTAGTTGCTATAATTGCAAATGACACTTGTTTAGCACCTTTGTAAGCAGCAACTAGTGGGCTTTCACCT
>Ga0307986_10003917_pt1 | contig 10240 bp, 13 predicted proteins | sample EllFjometageno82_FD_203170 | JGI IMG/M metagenome (GOLD analysis project Ga0307986, IMG submission 203170) | Marine microbial communities from Ellis Fjord, Antarctic Ocean - #82 | ecosystem: Environmental > Aquatic > Marine > Unclassified | place: Southern Ocean | collected 2014-10-09
ATTTTATCTTGTAAAGGTGCAGCCGAAATACTTACTTTTTTTTCAGTTAATTTTTCAATTAAATTTGGATAATTTGGGGAATATGTAGAAAAAGAATCTCCATTAGCAAGTACACCTTTTATATTGTTTCCTTGGATTTCTACTTTTACAACCCTACCATTATCAACCTCTGACAGAAATTCTGAAAATATAATTTGATTATTTTTACCTTGATTTACTTGTGGATTCTTAAACATATTATAAAGGCCAATTGTTAAAAACACAATCACACCCCACATTGCTAAATTCTTTATATTCATACATGTAAGATAATAATTATTATTAATTAAACAAGTGTAAAATTGTTGCAGGATTTAAACTTTATGGGAATATTCTCTAGATATTAATATAGTTTCATTAACTATATCAATAAAGCAGCCTCCCAAAGTTACTTTTGTAAATGATTTTTTTTTAATATTCTTGATTAATTTATCAATACTCTTGCCTCTAGCTGGATAATATTTTTGTCCTATCTTTTGAATTATTACAGTTAGAGATCTAAAAATCACTTCATGTGACTGATTAAAAAAATTATAATTTAAGATATATATATTTTTCTTTTTTTGAAAAATTGAATTATTTTCTAAATTACTATCTACATAAAACTTTATTGATTCATCTGAATTTTTTAAGTTCTCGATTGTTAATTGAAGTTTTTTCTTATCTAAACCTTCTTTTTCAAGTGATCGTAGCAAGTTTCTAATTCTTGTTCTTTTATAATCTTCATTAATATTTGAAGGATCTTTAACAAAAAAATTAAATACCTCTTTAGAAATATGAAGTAAATCATTTTTTTCTAAATCCAATAATGGTCTTAAAATATTTAAATTTTGATCTTTGTATTTTGTATTTTTATCAAATGAAGTTAAACCTTTTAGTCCACTACCTCTAACCAATCTAATTAGAAAATTCTCAAATAAATCATCTATATGGTGGCCTAATAACAAATATTTGATATTATTTTTTTTACATTCATTTGCCAATAAAGAATATCTTTTATCTCTTGCTGTTGCCTGAATATTCTTGAATGGTTTTTTTCCATTCCATTTTAGAATTTTGCATTTAACATCAATCTTATTTAAAATACTCTGTACTGCTTCTGCTTCTAGAGAGGATTCTTTTCTAAGTTTATGATCAACAATAAAGTATTTAACTTCTACCTTGTTTTTTAATGAGTAACATTTAGTCAAATAAGCTAATGCCAAACTATCTGGCCCTCCAGAAACAGCTACAGCTAAACTTTCTTTGGTTTTTAAACAATTAGTAAATTCTTTAAAAGCTTTTGATATTTTTTTTGTTTTTAGGTAACTAAGGATTTCTTTATGATTTTTGTTTTGAACACTCAAATTTTTTAGATTCATACTTTGCTTTTTGCAGTACAGATTGATTTGCTTTAGGGTATTGTTTTTTAACTCCATCAATCATTTTACAACCCTGTTCTTTTTCTCCTATCTTAACCATTGATACACCAAGTTTTAATAAATTTATAGGAGCCTTCTCACCTTTTGGGTATTTTTGGTACCCTTCAAGATAAGCAGTAGCCGCATCTGTGTAAAGTTGTCGTATTCTAAATGTTTCTGCATACCAATACTGAGCATTTCCAGCTAGTTTATGTTCTGGGTTAGTTAATGCGAATTCTCTAAAGGCTCTCTCAGCCATATTGTAGTCACCAACTTTTAAAAAACTGGTTGCAAATTCATATTGCTTCTCTGGTGCTACGTTAGGAAGTATATTTTTTTCTGCTTCAAATTTTTCCGTTACTATTGATGACGTAGTTTCTACTGATTGTATTTTTTGTGTTGTTTCATTAGTTTCTGAATCTTTATACGAAACAGAACCTAAATCTTGTGGTTGAGAGGCTCCAGGTAAAACTTTTTCTGATTGCTTTTTTAATTTAGATGTTAGTTTTTTATTAACCTCTCCTGTAGATAGTATATTTTCAATATCTTGAAATCTTACTTGATTATCAGCTTGTACTTTCGAAAGCCTACTGGATAATTTATCTAGTTTAAAATTTATCTCTTCAAACTTGTTTGTGAGTTCTTGAAATTGATTTTCAATTTCTGATAATTTTAGTAAATGTCTTGTTAGAACATCTTCTGAATTTTTATCAAAATTTTTTTGATCCTCTGGATTGCTTATATTAATTGATCCAGAATACACTGCTTTTTCTAGTGTCTTTAAATCTTTTTGGATTAATTCTAAAACTTCATTTAAGTTGTGATTATCTGTTAGTGCAATATTTGAAATGAAGATGAATATAAGTATTAACTTTAACTTAAAGAATTTTTTATAATTAAACATTATGTAGTGAGTAATAATTATAATGATGGCAAAAAAAAGACCCTATCACTTAAGGTGATAGGGTCTTTTATAATTTGATTTGATTAGTTAGCTTTAACTGTAACTGATCTTCTATTTTTTGACCAAGCTAGAGGACTTGATCCTGAGTCCACTGGTCTTTCCTTACCATAACTTAATACTGAAATTCGATCTGAAGAAATTCCATACGTCATTAGATAATCTTTTGCTGAATTAGCTCTTCTTTCACCTAATGCTAAGTTGTACTCTCTAGTACCTCTTTCATCGGCATGACCCTCTAATACAACTGTTAGTTTAGAATTTTTTCTTAACCATGCAGCTTGTTTTCTTAACGTTTCTCTTGATGCAGTTGTTAAAACTGTTTCATTTGTTGCAAAGAAAACTCTATCTTTTACGCCACTTGCTAAAAACTCAACTGAATCTTTTCCAGTATATACATCACCTTGTGTTTGCCCTGTCTTTTTTTGGGTTGCACAAGCTGTTAATACTAAGCTTGCTACTAATACCAAAAAGCCATTTTTTAAAATTTTACTTAAGTTCATTTTTACTCCTTAATCCTTAATTGAATTACTTACTTTTTCACAACTAACTAGATGTTTCAAGCAAAAAAATCAAGCAAAATTGTTTAATTGTTTAATAATGACGACCAAGATGGGTCAGATGCATCTGTTGCGGTTTCAACCATTTTTTCATTATATCCAGTGAGATCAATAGACCATAATTTTGCAGAAAACCCCTCACCTTTAGAATTGGTCTTAGTTTCTCTGTAAAAAATTAAAACTCTTCCATTAGGAGACCATGAAGGTGCTTCTTGATAGAAATTTTCAGTTAGTAATCTTTCGCCAGTTCCATCAGTTCTCATTACCCCAATATAAAACTTACCCTTGTGCAGTTTTGTAAACGCAATTAAATCACCTCTTGGTGACCATACAGGTGTTCCGTATAGGCCATTGCCAAATGAAATTCTTTTTACATTTTTTCCATTATTATTCATTACATAAATTTGTTGATGACCACTTCTATCAGAATTGAATGTTATATACTTACCGTCCGGGGAGTAGGAGGGTGATGTATCAATTGAAGGGTGATTAGAAATTCTTTCAACAATTCTATTTTCTAAATCCATAGTATATATGTCTGATTTCCCATCTTTAGCAAAGCTCATTATAATTTTTTTACCATCTGGAGAAAATCTTGGCGCAAACGTCATGCCTGGAAAATCTCCAACCACTTCCTGTAGTCCAGTTTCAATATCTAGTAAATATACTCTAGGTAAATTTCTGAAATATGAAAGATATGTAACCATTTGATTGGTTGGACTAAATCTCGGAGTTAAAACTAACTCGTTTCCTAGTGTTAAATATTTATTATTAAATCCATCTTGGTCCATAATTGCTAATTTTTTTATTCTATTAGTTTTTGGCCCCTCTTCTGCAACATAAATAATTCTAGTATCAAAATAACCACTTTCTCCTGTTAAGCGTTCATAAACTTTATCTGTTATTATGTGGCCCACTCTTCTCCAGTTACTTGGAACTGTGGTAAATGCAAGCGCCATCATTTCTTTTCCAGCTAAAACATCCCAAAGTCTAAATTCTACTCTTAATTTTTCATCTATAAATGTAACTTTACCTGTTATTAAAGCTTGAGCTTTTATTAGGTTCCAATCTTCAAATCTTGGTTTTAAATTTGCGATGTCAGGTTCTTGAAGAAATGCATTTTTATTAAGTGGGTTAAATAAACCAGATTGCCTTAAATTGTTTTCTACAATTGCAGATATCTCTGACCCAAGATCTTTTTTTTTCAGTATTTTATTAAAATTTTTTTTGGATTCCTCGTCAATTGATAAAGGTGAAACTGCGACAGGGAGAGGGCTAAGATTTCCCCTCGTTATATCAACTTCTATTAAAGCAAAAGCTTTTAAGGGTATTAAAATTAATAATATAAATAAATATCTAAATAGCATTTTATCCTTCTAACATTTCTCTTGCATCAAAATTTAGCTGTAACTCTTTCCACCTCTCATAACCTGTACTAGGAACTCGAAGAGGTTGGCAAAGTTTCACTGCCCTTAATGCACTTTCGGCCAAAACTTTATAAAATCCTTGCCCGGGTTTATTCATTCTTGCGTGATCGATAATCTCTGATTTCATAATAGAGCCATCTGGTTTTAATTGTAACTTAATTCTAACTAACAAATTTTCATTATAAGGCAACCCTAAAGGAATGCTCCAGCATCCAAAAATTTGTGCCTTTAAAGCATCTTCTTCACTTAAAGATAGCCCTCCAGAATCTATACTTTTATTTTGGTCTTGTGTTATTTTATCTTGTTTTTTATCAGTTTCAGCACTTTCAACTTTAGATTTATCAATTAATGCTGCAATACTATTTGTGTCAAATAAGTCTTTTTTTTCAAATTCTGAAACCTGTTTAATTTCAGTGTCTATTTTTTCTGGATTTTGTTTTTCCTCTTTAATTTCTTTGATATCTTTAATATTCTCATCGGGTAGTGGGATTGCATCTTGTTTTTCTTTTTTGACTATTTTCGGTGGCGCTTGTTCAGATACTAGTTTTTTTTCTTTTTCTTTAATTTTTTCTATTGTCTTTTTTGCTTTAGGTGCAAATGGAATATTAGTTTTGTCCGTAATTTGAATAAGTTCAACCGAAACGATTGGTGGTAAATCAATCGGTTTTTTAGAGAGAAATGGTAAACTCATAGCGGTAATTATAACAAGCAATGTATGAAGTCCAAAAGAAATAAAAATATTTCTATCCACTTTTATTACCTTTCTTTATATGGTTCAGAAATTAATGCTACTTTAGTAAAACCAGAACCAGATAGCATTCCCATTATCTCTAAAACTCTACCATAATTTATTGATTTATCTCCTCGAACATAAATTCTAGTATCTGTTCTGTTTTCAGATACAGCTAAAATTTTTGCAATTATTTTGTCATATTCTACTTTAGATTCTTGAATAAATATTTCTCCTTTGGAATTAATTGATAAAGTCAATGGCTCTAATTCTTCTGGCAATGAATCTGCAGAGCTTTCTGGTAAATCAACTTGAACACCCACAGTTAATAAAGGTGCAGTTACCATAAAAATAATTAATAATACCAACATCACATCTACAAAAGGTGTGACATTTATCTCGCTCATTGGTTCTTTAGATGAGCGGTTAAATTTAAAAGCCATTTTATATTATTGATAAAAATCTTTTAGAAAAGTTTTCTAATTTTTGTGAATATTTTTTAGAGTCATTATTATATTTATTATAAGCAACAACCGCTGGGATTGCTGCCAATAGACCTAGTGCAGTTGCGAATAGAGCTTCTGCTATCCCAGGTGCTACAATTGCTAAACTTGTATTTCTTGAAATGGCAATTGATTGAAATGAATTCATTATTCCCCAGACTGTTCCAAATAAACCAATAAATGGAGCTGTAGATCCAACTGTCGCTAAAAAAGTAAAACCTTTTTCAATTTTTGTTATTTGGTTTTCAATATTAACTTCAAGCATACTGCTTATTCTTTCATTAAGGTTGGATTTATTTTTTGTCTTTAATAGGGTCTTCATAGAATCCTTAAACAATAAAGCCATAGGGTTTTCTAGATTTATTGGCAAATTATTGTAGAACGTTTCTGCTGATTTTGATTTCCAAAATTTTTCTTCAAATTCTTCAGATTCTAAATTAATTTTTTTGAATAATTTAAATTTTTCGATGATAATTGCCCATGAATAAATGGAGCAGCCAATCAGCATAAGTATTACAGATTTTACAATAAAGTCAGCTCTAAGAAACAAGCTCCATAATGAGAAATCAGTACTTGATGCAAGTCCTACTGCTTGGGATGTAATATCAGCTTCCATTATTATGATTTCACACTTAAATGTGTCATGAATTTGACTTTATTAGACTTATTTTACTCTTCTAGTTTATAAGTTTCGTAATAAAAACTAGCAATTAAAATTGCATCTGCTTTATTTGAGTCCTTTTTTCTAGATAATTGTGATGAAAAATAAGGAAATACCTCTATTGCTTTGGTTCTACTTGCATCTTTTTCAGAATTAATCAGGTTAAAATACTTTTTCCATTTTGCTGGTCTCACAAAATACATTGGTAACTGCATAGCAGAACATATTCCTTTCAAAATTCCAAATGATTGTCCAAAGTTAAACATGCTGGTTACTCCTTGGCCAGGCATGGCTGATACTTGTTCAATTATAACTTTAATCTCTTCTTTTTTAAAATCTTTGATTCTTAGAGAAATTTCATGATAAATTTGTGCACCATTGACCTGTTTCTTGTTTTTTTTACCTTCAGCCATATTTGGCATTTCAACTACATCAATTATTTTTCCACCTTCAAAAAAACAAATGGAACCTGTTATGCCAGGATCAATTCCAATTATAAGCATCAATTATTTCCAAAATTAATATTAGAGTAAACATTTTGAACATCATCATCATCTTCTAATGCTTCTAAAAACTCAATTGCACTTTCTACTCTATCTTTTTCTACATCGACACTATTTAAAGGTACCCACTCAATTTCTGTTGAAATAAAATTTGCGATTGTTTTCTCTAAATTTTTTTTTACATTATAAATTTCATTCATTACACATTGAATCTCGTGATAATCCTCATGAGAAATACATTCCTGGGCTCCTGACTCGATTGCTAATTCAAAAATTTGTTCATCCGATATTTCTTTTTTATTAATCTTGATGATGCCTAGTTGATTAAAATTATGTGATGCTGATCCCTGCGTTCCTAAGTTTCCACCATTTTTTACAAATATAGTTCTAACATTAGAAGCAGTTCTATTTTTATTATCTGTTAATGCCTCAACGATCACAGCAATCTTATCTGGACCAAATCCTTCGTATCTTAAATTTTCATAATTAGTTTCAGTATTGGCAGATGATTTAGCAATAGCTCTTTCAATATTATCCTTTGGCATATTTGCTGACTTTGCAGCCTGAATTGCAGATCTAAGTCTTGGATTCATATTGGGATCTTTGTCACCCAATTTTGCTGCTACACTGATTTCTTTTGATAGTTTAGAAAATACTTTAGATCTTTGCTTATCAGCCTTGCCCTTGGAATGTTTTATACTTGCCCACTTTGAGTGACCTGACATAATAGTTAATGAGAATTTTTTAATTCTCCTCCATATATAAAATTTTCTATATTTATTGCTAATCCTGTTTCTATATTACATTCTACAATGACGCCACACAAACTAGCCTCTCCAATTGCTGGAAAATGTTTAGTCGATTTTTTTTTTAAAAATCTATTAATTGAATTGTCTTTATTCATTCCGATAACTGAGTCATAGTCACCACACATTCCTGCGTCCGTCTGATAAGCTGTACCTCCACTTAATACTCTCGCATCATTTGTTGGGACGTGTGTATGGGTTCCAACAACTAATGTAGCTTTACCATCAAAAAAATGTCCCATAGCGACTTTTTCACTTGTTATTTCACCATGAAAATCAACTATCAGAAAGTCATAATCTTCTTTTAACTTATATTTTTTCATAAATTTTTCAGCAGCTTCAAATACATCTTCACATTTTTTCATAAAGACATTTCCCATTAAATTAAGCACGCCAACCTTCATACCATTTTTGGCTGTAAATATTCCAAATCCTTTACCAGGCGATGGTTCAAACAAATTTTTGGGTCTTAGAAGTCTGTTTTCTTTTTCAATATGAGACATTGTTTCTTTTTGATCCCACACATGATTTCCTGTTGTAACCACATCTACACCACAATTAAAAAAATCTTTGCATATTTCCTCTGTAAGCCCTACACCAGAGTCGGCTGCGTTTTCTCCATTAACAACCACGAAGTCAATTTTTTTTTCTTCTATTTTTGAAATTAGATTATTCAAGACCATTGAACGCCCTGTAATACCAACTACATCTCCTAAAAAAAGTATTTTCATTTTATAATATATTTATTTGTTACAATATAATCTAGTTTTTGATCATTTGCATTAATTGGTACTTTATCAATTTTTTGAATCGAAAGAGCCAAACCTATCTTTATAATATTTTTCTTTTTTGATAATTTTTCAATTAATCTATCATAATATCCACCACCATATCCAAGTCTGTTCAAATTTTTATCAAATGCTACCAAGGGAATTAATAAAACATCAGGATAAACTATATTTTTGGTTTCTGGTTCTGGTATCCCATATTTATTTATCTTTAATGGGTCAGAGAATGACCATGCATAAAAATCCATTTGAGAATTTTTCTTAATTACAGGTAATGAAATATTAAAATTTTTTTTTTCAAATTTTTTTAATAATTCCAAATCATCAACTTCGAAATTTACAGGATAGTATCCACCTACAATTTTTTTACTTATCTTTTCTTTTTTTATGATTTTTATGATTTGATTAAAATCAATATGAATATTTTTTGTATTAAATTTTTCTCTAGCTTTAAGAATTTTCTTTCTTAATTTAGACTTTAACACAAATCTATTGAACTTGATTTTCTAAATTTGCTTTTTCAACAAAATTTTCAATTTCATCTGCAGCCGCTTCGATTATTTTTTCATAATCTTCTTTATTTTTTTCTATTTCTTTTTTAAAACTCTCATGGTCTTCGTGCAATTGTTTCATTTCTTCTACTTTTGTATCTCTATAGTCGTAAACTAAAGATTTTAATTCTCTAAATTTATTTGATAAATTTTGTAACTCAGTTTTTTTTAGTTCTACTTTTTTTTTAGTTTCGAAATATTCATCCATTATTTGAACTGAAGTGATTAATAGAAGTTTATTTTCTCCTATGTTTCCTAGATCATTTTTTAAATTACTAAATTTTTCATTAATATGAGTTAGCAATTCCTCTAAATGCTCTTCTTGTCCATCGTCACAAGATAGTAGAAATTCTTTACCATTAAATTTAATGTTTACATTTGCCATTTATCTATTTCCTCCAATAAAGTATCTGTTTCTTGATTTAATTCATCTATTTTTTCTGAAAATTCTGTCTCTTTTTTTTGTTCGTCTATTTTTTGTTGGCTAATATCTTCTAATTTTTGATTAAGAGCTTTGTATTCACTTTCTAAATTTTGATATTTTTCTTCTATTTGTTTTTTTTCAATTTCTAATTGATTTTTTTGAGTGTTTAAGTTTTCTAAATTGGACTTTAATGTTGGGTTCTGTAAATTTAAACTTTTCAATTTATTAAGTGCAAAACTAAGCTTTTTTTCTTTTTCACTGTCTGTTTTCATATATATATATTTATATTATTAAATTGAGTCTTCTAAGTCTAGATAGGATATTTTTGAACAAATTACATAAAGATTTATCAAGTGCAATAAGGTTTTTGTCAATAGATGCTGTCCAAAAAGCAAATTCTGGACACCCTGGCATGCCCATGGGTATGGCAGATGTAGCAACAGTTTTATTTAAAAATTTTCTTAGATTTAATCCAAAAAATCCCAACTGGTTAAATAGAGATAGATTTGTTTTATCTGCTGGTCATGGGTCTATGCTCCTTTATTCTTTACTACATTTAACTGGGTACAAAAGTATTTCCTTAAATGACATTAAAAATTTTAGACAATTAAAATCTATTTGCGCAGGTCACCCCGAGTATCACCCTGGTACCGGCATTGAAACTACAACAGGGCCCCTTGGGCAAGGAATTGCTAATTCAGTTGGATTTGCTATTGCAGAAGAAATTTTAAAAAAAAAACTAGGTAAAGAAATAATAAATCATAAAACTTATGTTTTAGCAGGAGACGGATGTTTAATGGAGGGTATTAGCCATGAAGCAATGAGTTTGGCTGGGCACTTAAAATTAAAAAATTTAGTTATGCTTTTTGATAATAACTCAATATCAA
>Ga0307986_10003918_pt1 | contig 10240 bp, 9 predicted proteins | sample EllFjometageno82_FD_203170 | JGI IMG/M metagenome (GOLD analysis project Ga0307986, IMG submission 203170) | Marine microbial communities from Ellis Fjord, Antarctic Ocean - #82 | ecosystem: Environmental > Aquatic > Marine > Unclassified | place: Southern Ocean | collected 2014-10-09
CTCTTCCGTGTCTTAAGACAAAGTACCATTGGCGCTGAAGGGCTTGACTTCCGAGTTCGGAATGGGATCGGGTATTACCCCTTCGCAATAATCACCGGCGTGTGTGTTATACCTAATTAAAAGTTATTGTAAACTAAAGAATTGGTCTTTTTTTAAGACCTTTTAATAATATTTTTTATGTATTCTTTAAGTTTAACCTCACCAAACATCTTGTATACCTTATTTGATAAGTTCATGCTGGTTAATGCTGAGGCATATCTTTCACCTCTACGGGCAGAAAGTAATTTAATTTTAGAATCAAACATTTTGGCTACCTGTAAAATGGTATAACTTTTTTTATTTGAAATACTGTAATGCCTACATTTATTCCTTTTCCATGCATAGTAGCATACATCAACGGTATCAGAAATATGCGTAAACCTTCTAGATTGTGACCCTGGCTTAACAACAGTTAGCGATTGTTTATTTTTATATTGATTTTCAAAAATACCAATTACAGTAGCCATACTACCACTACATATTTGTTGAGGGCCATAGACATTATAAAAATAGATTATTTCAAATTTGAACTGATACCATTGTTTTAAATTTTCAAGCATTTCTAAATTTTTTGCCTTAGTAAATGCATAAGGTGATAAATTTTTATCATTGCCTTTATTTCCAATAGTTGCAGATGTTGCTGAATATATAAGTTTAATCTTATTTGAAAAACAAAAATTAAATACTTCATGTGATCCAATGGTATTTGAATTGATGCACTCACTCATTTTCAAAAAGCTTTGATAAATTCTAGCAAACTCTCCAAAATGAAAAAGTGTATGTATCTTTTTTTTGATCTTATTTAATCTTCTAGTAATATTTTTTGTATCACAGTTTATATATGTAACTCTCTTATCTTGAATGTGGTTTTTTTTAAATCCAGAAGAATAATTGTCTAGACTAATAATTTTAAAATTTGTTTTCTTTAATATAAGGCTTATCATATTTGATCCAACAAATCCTGCACCACCAGTTACTATTATTATATTTTTCATTACGACTTTGAATTTTACTTTATTTTAAAAATATATATACATATAGTTTATTAATAAATTTTAAAGTTATACTTAACCTTTTAAGGATTTGATCTAATAAATAATCTTGACTAATCTTACATTAATAATTCCAGCCAAGGAAGAAAAGCATTCCCTACCTAGAGTGCTAGATGAAGTTAAAGACTTTAATGTAAAAAAATTAATAGTCTTAGCTGAAGATGATTATGAAACTAGAGATGCAGTTAAAAATTTTGATTGTGACATTTTATTTCAAACGGGAAAGGGTTATGGAAATGCTATTCGTGAAGGTATTAAGAGTGCTAATACCAAATATATTGCAATTTTTTATGCTGATGGGTCAACAGATCCTATAAACTTGAAGCCCATGTTAGACAAAGTTATTGATCAAAAAAATCAAATTGTTTTTGGAAGTAGATATGAAAAAAATGCAGGCAGTCATGATGATAATCTTGTTACGAAAATTGGTAATTATTTTTTTACATTATTTGGCAATATATTTTTTTCACTAAATATATCAGATATACTTTTTACCTATATAGTGGCTGAAAAAAGCACTATGGATAAGTTGGAACTTGCTTCTGATGATTATTGTCTTTGTGTGGAAATTCCTATTAAAAGTAAAAAGATGGGATACACCTATGTAACCCACCCTTGTTTTGAGAGGAAAAGACTAGCTGATAAAAAGAAGGTAAAAGCTTTTAATGATGGTCTTAAAATTTTGAATTATATGATTAAAGATTTTTTATCCAGATTTTTTAATAAAAAAAAATTAAAATAAATGAACAATATTCTAGAATATAAAAAAGAGTTTTTTTTATTAATTATTCTTTATTTTTCACTTTATTTGAGTTTTTTTTTTGAAAATAGAAATGCTATTGATAATTTAGAAAATTATTTTTTTGGTAATTTTTTACAAAATATAGGCCCATACTCAGATTTTGTAATGAGAGAAAGTATTATAGAAAATTTCTCTAACAACTTTTTACATACTCTTCTACATTATGACGAAACAAATGACAGACACTCGCCACTTATCTTAATGTATTTTTCGGTTTACAGAAAATTAGGCTTAGATATTGATACTATTAGATTATTACATATAAATATAGTTCCACTTTGTGCTTTAGCTTTTTTTAAATGCTTAAAAATAAAATTTCCAAAGATTAAAAATAACTTATTATTTATTCTAAGTTTATCAATATTTTTATCGCCAATAATGAGATCATTAAGCATATGGCCAGATAGCAGAATCTATGGACTATTTTTTTTCATTATTTCAATTTACTTTTTTATCAAATTTAATAATCAAAAAAAATTTATAGATGCTTTATATAATACTTTTTTTCTATGTTTGGCTTCTTACATAAGCCCGAATTTTGGTATTTTTTTCATATTTTATTTTTATAATTATCTTAATTACTATAAATTTTCTGTGAAGAGCTTATGGATTATACTGGCAAATTTAGTTTGTGCTTTGCCTGCATACTATTATCTTTTTGAATTAAAAGTTTTTTTTCTTTCAAAAGCAGCAATTGGAGAAATTGATTTATTAACAAGAATCAATCTATCAAATAAAATTTTAATAATTTCGAGTATAATTCTATTTTATTTTATTCCGTTCTTTGCAAATAAAGAATTTATTTCCTCATATTATAAAAATAACATTAGTAATAAAAGAATTTTGCTTAGTTTGTTGTCAACTGGTTTTCTTATATTATTTTTTTCATATGAAGTTATTTTTACTGGAGGAGGTATTTTTTTTCAATTATCAAATCTAATGTTTAATAATAATATTTTATTTTTTGCAATATGTTTCTTGTCAATTTTATTATTTATATCTTTATGGAATATAAATGATAACAATAAATTTATACTTTTTTGTTTAATTGCAAGCACACCCCAGCTAACAATTTATCATAAATATTTTGATCCACTTTTAATTGTAATAATTTTTTTATTACTTGAACTTAATTATGATATTAAAAAAATTGTTAATATATATTTTCTGAAATTTTTATATTTTTTTAACCTAGGGTTTTTGATGTTAAATTATTTAAAATAATCTTATGTTCATACAGAAAAATAAAAATAGAAAAAAACCACTAATCTCAATAATTACTGTTGTTTATAATGGTGAAAAATACATAGAACAAACCATTAAAAGTGTTCTTGGTCAAAATTTTAAAAATTTTGAATATATAATAGTAGATGGCAAATCAACTGACTCTACAATGGATATTGTTGAAAAATATAAAAATAAAATTGATATCATTATTTCCCAAAAAGACAAAAATTTGTGGGATGCGGTAAACAAGGGAATTAAACTAAGCAATGGTCAGATCATAGGATGGATAAGTTCAGATGACACATACACAACTAATGCTTTAAAGATTGTCTCTAATTATTTTAATAATAATAAAAAAATAGATTTTTTATTTGGTTCTGTAAAAAAAAATGATTGGGTTAATAAAAATAAAAAAAAAATTTATCATGGTTTTCATCCTAAGAAAATATTTTATAAATTTAATATTTACCCATCGACATCAGCAGGATTTTTTATTAAAAAAAAATCCCATTTAAAATTAGGTCTTTATGATACAAATTTATATCATCTTTCAGATTATGATTTATTTTATAGAATGATCGCAAAACATAATATGAGGGGAATGGCTACAAAAAAAAATGAACTTATTGCAAACTTTAGACCAGGTGGATTGTCTGAAACATTACATTGGTTTAAGGGACTGATAATTGAATCTAAAATAAGAATTAAAAATAAGCAAAATTTTATTTTTGTTTTAATCTTATTTATCTTGCATTTTATTAATCGTTTTAAAAATAAGATTTTTTAAATATTGTCGATAGAAAATAGAGTATTTGTAACAAATTTCAATTTTTGCTCGTCTATCTTTTTTGTACTAAGACCAATTACAAAACCAAAATCCTGGACTTCCTGAGCTCCTACAAATTTTTCTTTATTTCTGTTTAAGTTATATAATTTAGCTGATGGTTGATTTACAAATGATCCACTTATTATTGGCCTTGTTTCTAAGCCTTTTTTTTCTATGAATTCGATGAATTGCTTCTTTTTTTTTAAAAATTTTTCATTAAGTAAAATTGGAAGAACCATATAGCTGGGCTCAATTCTTTTTGAATATTCTACAAACCTAAATTGTTCTTTCCATCTTTTATCTTTTTTTAAACTGTCAATTATTTTCTTCTTATTCATTTTTCTAGTCTTTTTAAAAAAATCTAGTCTTTTAAATTGATTTCTTCCAATTGCAGCCTGAATATCCGTTGGTCTTAAGTTAAACCCTGAGTTAATAAATATATATCTTGGGTCCAAATTTGGGTATTTTTTAGCATTTTTTTCATAAATACTTTTGCCCCTAGACCAACCATGAGACCTAAGTGCTAACAAAATCTCATAATCCTCTCTATTATTGCATACTATCATTCCACCTTCACCAGATGTAATCTGATGGGAATAAAAAAAAGAATACGTTCCAAAATCTCCAAGTGTGCCCAAGTATTTTTGGTCAAGTTTTGCTCCTAGTGCTTCACAGTTATCTTCTATAACAATTATTTTTTTTTTTTTTGCAAAGTTTATAATTTTTTTGATGTCTGCAGAAATACCAAGCACATTGATTAACATTATTACTTTTGTTTTTTTTGTAATCTTTGAAATTAAATGATCTGCATCAACATTTAGTGTTTGTGGATTAACATCTACAAATTTTGTTTTCAAACCAGACTGAACTAAGGGCCAAAGCGATGTCGACCAACAAAGAGCTGGTATCAAAGCATGATCTCCTCTTTTAAATCTATTTTTTCTAATAGGGTTACATGATGCAAATGCAGCTAGAAGATTTGCAGATGATCCAGAGTTAACCATAAGTGCAAAATTTGCCTTTACTTTTTTTGCAAATTCTTTTTCAAATATCTCCGTGTGTTTGTTCATGGTTATAAATCCGGTTTTCAATACATTTATACCTTTTTGTAAATCAATCTTACTCAGACCTTTTTCTAGCAATGGATAAAAGTACTTTACTTGTTTAGGGTCAATATATTTAAGATTAGAATTTTTATTTTTCATTGATTGGTTTTAATTTCTTGATTCTATTATTTTTTTTAAGCCTTTTGATAATATAATTTTTGGTTGCCATTTTAATTTTTTAATTTTGCTGCTATCAAGGTTTTTATTTATTGTTCCATCAGGATAGCTTGTATCAAAAGTTACTTTTCCTTTAAACTTAGATATATTCTTAATCAATAGTGCTAAATTTTTAATTGAGATAGACTCACCACTACCTACATTAAATACTGGTAGTTGATTTTTGTTAATCATTTTTAATTTTGTACTATTAGTCTCTAACAAAACTACAATTGCATTTGCTAAGTCATTAACATGCAAAAACTCTCTTATTGGTTTGCCTGAGCCCCAAATTTTTACATTTGATTTTTTTCTTTTTGCTAAAATAAATTTACTGATCAGACCAGGTATGACATGACTTGATCGAATATCAAAATTATCATCCGCACCATATAGATTTGTTGGCATTAGACAGATGACATCTTTTTTAAACTTATGATACATTATTTCACATAATTTCAATCCCACTATCTTTGCTAGTGCATAAGACTCGTTACTTTTTTCTAACTTTCCTGTCATTAAATAATTCTCTTTAATTGGGATTTTTACTTTTTTTGGATATATACACGAAGAACCCAAAAAAATTGTCCTTTTAATATTATATTTTTTTGCAGCTAATAATAAATTTTTTTGTATTGAGAGATTATCTAGCAAAAATTCCATTGGATAGTTCTTATTTTCTAAAATTCCCCCCACCTTAGCAGCACATATAATCAAAAATTCTGGATTATTTTTTTTAAAAAAATTATTAACTTTTTTTGAATTTGTTAAATCTAATTCTTTCCTATTTTTATAAAGTATTTGTTTATACCCACTTTTTAACAGTAAGTTATGAAGAGCTCTTCCGACAAGGCCATTATGGCCAGCAATGTATATCTTGGATGATTTTTTAATCATGAAATTTTTAATTAGCTAATTTTCTTTAACTCTTCTACTACCATTTCTTTTACCAAAGAATTAATACTTATTTTTGGTTTCCAATTTAATTCTTTTTTAGCTTTTCTTGGATCCCCAAGCAAAGTATCAACTTCTAATGGCCTATAATATTGCTTATCACACTCAATGATTATTTTGCCTTTACTTGTGTAACATTTTGATTTTATTCCTGTTCCCTTCCAATAAAATTTAATTTTTAACTCCTTCAAAACTAAATTTACAAATTGTTTAACTGAATACTGCTTTCCAGTGGCAATAACGTAGTCATCTGGTTTTTTTGTTTGCAACATTCTCCACATTGCATCAACATAATCTCTTGCATGTCCCCAATCTCTTTTTGATTCTATATTTCCTAAGTATAATTTATCTTGGACACCGTTATAAATTTTACAAAGACCATTAACTATTTTTTTTGTTACAAAAGTTTCACCTCGCACTGGACTTTCATGGTTGAATAGAATTCCATTACACGCAAAAATTCCATATGCTTCTCTATAATTTATTGTTATCCAATGTGCATACACTTTTGCAACGCCATAAGGACTTCTAGGGTAAAAAGGGGTTTTTTCAGTTTGTGGAATTTGTTGAACTTTGCCAAACATTTCTGAAGTTCCAGCTTGATAAAATTTAGTAAATTTTTCAAATCCATGAAACTTAATTGCTTCTAAAATTCTTAGTGCACCAATTGCGTCAGCATTTGCAGTATATTCTGGAACTTCAAAGGATACAGCAACATGTGATTGTGCGGCTAAATTATATATTTCATTGGGTTTAATCTTTTTGATCAATGTAGATACCGAAATTGCATCTGTTACGTCTCCATAATGTAATAAAAATTTAATTTTTTTTTCATGGGGATCTTGATAAATGTGGTCTATTCTTCCCGTATTTAAAGAAGATGATCTTCTTTTAACGCCATGAACTTCATAACCTTTTTTCAATAATAGTTCAGAAAGATATGAACCATCTTGTCCAGTAACACCAAAAATTAAAGCTTTTTTATTCATTTAATTAATCACATTCTAAATAACATCTTTTTTTAATCTTTACTAATTTTATTTTTTAATAAATCTACAGATATTATATGTGAGTATATAATCTAAATTTTTTTTATATTTAATATTATTATCTAAAAAATAATATTTAACATAATTATGTGCTTCTAATCTCCTTTTCCACCATGGTGCAGATAAAAACTTAAACTGAGAACTTATATTTGACTCTGTGATTCTATAAATTGTTAAGTTTTTTTTGAGAATATAAAAATTATTTAAAATAAATTTAGCATAAATTCCAATCCTAAAGTCCAACCATATATTAGGAAACAAATCAAAATCAATAGAATTCATAATCTTATTTATATGTTCTTTTTTAATTGCAATACAACTTTGTGGAGGAAAGTAAGGCCAATAAGTTTTAAAAATCTTGTACTTATAATTTTGTTTGATTTTTTCATTTCCAATTTTTTTTATTGGTAGATCAAATACTATCTGGAGGTCTTTATTGTTATTAAATTCACTTATAACTGTACTAATCTTATCTTTGTGAAAAAAGTCATCACTATCTAAAAAAAAAATAATATCACCTGTAGATTTTAAAATTGCTTTTTTGTATGAATTAATTTGATTAAATGATGAATACTTTTTTTTTTTTTTATTACAAATTATTTTAATTTTAGAAAATTTTTTTATTTCCTTTAAAGAATTATCTTTAGAATTATCATCAAAAAAAATAATTTCTAAGTTTTTATATGTTTGCTTTTTGAGTGATTGAATACAATCTTTTATAAACTTTGCATTATTATAATTTGCAATTAAAACTGAAGCTTTAATATTTTTCATATTTTTTGATTTAGAAATATATATTCAAATGTTTTTCTAAATGGCATTTTAGATTTATAAATTTGAACAAAATTATTTATAACTAATAATTTTTTTATATCATGATATTTATAGCTTTTTTTTATCATATCATCATAGTGATGCTCAAACATAATTAATTGAACTTTTTTAATTTTATCCTTCATTCCTAGTAAGACTTCATACTCATAACCTTCAGTATCTATTTTAAGAAAATCAATTTGTTGAATACCATTATCAAGTAGGTATTTATCTAAGGTTATCATTTTAACATTTATTTCAGTAAAAAAATTTTTTTCACTTTTCAATAATTGTTGTTTTTTTTTAAAATAATTAGATTCATAGTTAATATCGTTGAATGTTGATGATGAGCTCTCATCAGATTGCTTTAATGAAATATCTTTATTTTCAGAACCTAGTGCTAAATTTTCGATAATAATTTCACTTTCTTTAAAAATATTTTCAAAAATTTTTTTTTCTAATCTTAGTTTTTTAAAATTTATAGGACTGGCTTCAAAAGAATATATTTTATTAACATTAAAATTTTTTAAAAAAAGTTTGATTGATTCACCCTTGTGTGCTCCAATATCAAAAAAGATATCAAAATTATGAAAATTTTTTTTTTTGAGAAATTTAAATATTTTTTTTTGATAAAAAGAATCAAAAAAATTTAAAATCAATAGTATAAAATATTTTTTCATTTTTGGTTTATAAATATGTATTTTCCAAATTTTTTCTTAACAAGTACATTTGAAATCATAACTTCCTTGCAGTTATTTGATAATAAAATGCATTCATCATAACCTTGTATCAATAATGAAAATTTATCATTAATTCTAAAATGATTTTTATCTACATGATAATAAACATTTTTCAATGGTTTGTAATTATATTGGTCAACTTCTTTAAAAATTCTAGTCACATTTCTTCCTAAGAAAATAACAAAAACCAGTATGATTAAAAAATAAATTTTTTTACTGACTAGGTCAAAATTATTTTCATATTGTTCTATTTTTTTTGCAAGCGGTATAAACATTATTAAACTAATCAAAACATAACCCCCATATCTTAGTGCTGGATGATTGTAGAACCACTCAAATAATAAAATTAATATTAAAATTAATATCAAATTTAAATTTATTTTTTTTTCAATTTTTACTTTTTTTCTTGAAAAGAAAATTGATAAAATAATTATAGCAATAAATATTATTCCATATAAAAAATCAGAAACCTTATTAAAAAAATAAATATTAACCCAGTTAGACAACCAGTTGAAATGTTTAATATATTCATCTGGGTTTTCAACTCTAAAATTTGGCCCAGCGCCACCTTTTGACCACTGTTCATACCAATCATTCATTAATTGAACTTCCTTTAATGGTATTGACCACTCTAAAAAATTTATACAAGTAATTTTAACAGGATATAAAAAACATCCTGTATTAGCCAGGCTGCTAAACGAGATAAAAAAAAATATAATAATAAAGAATAAGAAATTGAGATTATTTGTTAGTATCAAAAAAGAGTCTTTTAATTTATTCTTTATTATTAGGTTAGTAATAATTGGTATAAAAAATATAAAATACAAAATATAGAAGGCTTTAAGAGAAATAATTATAGCCATTAACATATAGATTAAGCCAATGCTTGTCTTCCCATCATTTTTATAATTAATAAAAATTATTATTTCCATTACCAGAAGGAAAATTAATATTTGTGCAGATCTATCGGTCCCATGCTCCCCAAGTCTGTAAAAAAAAATATTAATAAAAATAAAGGCTAATAAACAATAATAACTTAAAAAATTTATTTTTTTAAATTGAATACTTTTTTGTATTTTTGAAAGCAATATCATATTTGAGAAACCCATAATCATTATTGCTGAAATATGAAATAAATAAAAACTAATTTTTGGTAGGTAAAATAATGAATTTAAATAAAAAATTGAAGATGGTGTTCTATAACCATGATTAAATTTTCCAATTCCAATTATAAGGTCATTCTGTGTTAAATGGTAGCTATATGAAAAATGATAATATGGAAAATCATCATGTGTTTTAAATATAAATGATGCAATATAAAGTACTGAGAATACAATTGAGAAAAGTAATATTTTTTTTCTTAAATTTTTTAATCTCTTAATAGAAAAGAATATAAATAAAAAAAATCCTACAATTACTAAAATTAAGTTATGTATTGCACTATGAGGGAAAAATAAATGTGTAATATAAGAGTAG
>Ga0307986_10003921_pt1 | contig 10234 bp, 10 predicted proteins | sample EllFjometageno82_FD_203170 | JGI IMG/M metagenome (GOLD analysis project Ga0307986, IMG submission 203170) | Marine microbial communities from Ellis Fjord, Antarctic Ocean - #82 | ecosystem: Environmental > Aquatic > Marine > Unclassified | place: Southern Ocean | collected 2014-10-09
AACCTTTTCCTTTAGTCGGCTCTTCAGCTGGTTCTAATACATCTATAAATTTACAATTTCCAATTTTTTGAAAGTTTCCGAATGCTTTTTCCTCAATAGTAGTGAGTCCACCAGCAATATTACCAGCCGTTGGTTGACTTTCAGAAAGGTCATCAGTTGCTTCTTTTAGAATGAAATCATTGTAATCACTCCAAGTTTTCATAAATTTTTCTGAAGCTTCAGGTGTTGCACCTCTTGTAGCGCAAACTTTTTCAGCTCCTGTTAATTCAGACGTTTCACCAAAACATAAGTGTACTCCTAATGGTTCTAATTTATCCATTAAGTTTCCAACTGTTGGGTTAGCCGCAAGACCTGATGTTGTATCAGATTCACCACATTTAACTGAAATCCATAAATCACTTAAAGGACATTCTTCTCTCTGTTTTTCAGAAGCCCACATTGCAAATTCTTGAGCTTTTTTAGAGGCCTTCATTATAGTTCCAATATCACCAGTTCTTTCAATGTGAAAACCTTCAACTGGTTTTCCAGTTTTAGCTATCTCATCAACAATTCTTTTTGTCCATTTAGGCTCAATTCCAATTACTATTACAGCAGCAACGTTTGGGTTTTTTCCAGTTCCAATCATTGTTCTAAAGTGTAAATCTAAGTCAGCACCAAATTGAAGCCTTCCATAAGAATGTGGAAGAGCCATTGTGCCTTTAATATTGTTTGCTACAGCCTCAGCACATGCATTTGAAATGTCATCTACGGGCAAGATAATTACATGATTTCTAGTACCAACTCTGTTATTTTCTCTTTTATAACCTAAAAAACTTTTTGGAATTTCCATACTTTTTACCACTTCTTAGTTTTTACATTGTGAACGTGAACGTGCTCACCTTTTTTGATTGATTTAACTACTTTTCCAATATCGTGACCATATTTTAAAATAGTATCACCTTCATTGAGGTCAACCATTGCAATTTTATGTCCTAATTGAATTTCATCTGCTGATTGAATTTTAACTGTTTTATCATTTTCCATGATCCAGCAAGCACAATTTTGTTTTGGAGTGATTTTATCAATAACAACCACTCCTACGTTGTCTTTTTCATCATGTATAATAATGTCTGTAGCCATAAGTGTGTCGATTTGTTTGTTTGAAATTTTTCATTTCTTATATATTAATCCTTCGTATTAACAAATTAATTTATAAAATTTTAACAATTTAGACAGAAAGGCCTAACTATTATGACTAAAATGACAACTGAAGAAGCTTTTGTAAAAGTTTTACAAATGCATGGAATTGAACACGCATTTGGAATTATTGGTTCTGCCTTTATGCCTATTTCAGATATTTTTCCAGATGCTGGAATAACTTTTTGGGATGTAGCACATGAAACTAACGGTGGATTGATTGCTGATGGTTATACTAGATCTACTGGTAAAATGTCTATGGTTATTGCACAGAACGGTCCTGGAATCACAGGTCTTGTTACACCAATTAAAACTGCATACTGGAACCACACACCGTTACTTTTAGTAACACCTCAAGCTGCTAATAAAACTATGGGTCAAGGTGGCTTTCAAGAAGTAGAACAAATGAATTTATTCAAAGATATGGTTTGCTATCAAGAAGAAGTTAGAGACGCTTCAAGAATGGCAGAAGTGTTAAATAGAGTGATTGAAAAAGCAATCAGAGGATCTGCTCCTGCACAAATAAATGTTCCAAGAGATTACTGGACACAAGTTATTGATATAGATCTTCCTCCAATAGTTAGACTAGAAAGACAAGCAGGTGGAGTTGATGCAATTAAAAAAGCAGCCGGCTTATTATCTAATGCAAAGTTTCCAGTAATATTATCTGGCGCAGGTGTTGTAATTGGTGGTGCTATTGAAGATTGTAAAAAATTAGCAGAGAAATTAGATGCTCCAGTTTGTTCAGGTTATCAACATAATGATAGTTTTCCAGGAAGTCATCCGTTAGCAGCTGGACCATTAGGTTACAATGGATCTAAAGCTGGAATGGAATTAATTAAAAAAGCTGATGTTGTTCTTGCACTTGGCACGAGATTAAATCCTTTCTCAACATTACCTGGTTATGGAATGGATTATTGGCCAAAAGAAGCAAGTATCATTCAAGTTGATATGAATTCAGATAGAATTGGTTTAACAAAAAAAGTATCAGTTGGAATTTGTGGAGATGCAAAATTAGTTTCTCAACAAATCTTAGCACAACTTTCTCCAACTGCAGGTGATATTAATAGAGAAGAGAGAAAAAATACTATCCACCAAACTAAATCAGCTTGGTTACAAGAGTTATCAAGTTTGGATCATGAAGATGATGATGAAGGTACAGTTTGGAATGCCGAAGCTAGAAAAAGAGATGCAGATAGAATGTCTCCTAGAGAAGCATGGAGAGGAATTCAAGCGGGAATGCCAGAAGATGTAATTATTTCAAGCGATATTGGAAACAATTGTGCAATTGGAAATGCATATCCAACATTTGAAAAAGGTAGAAAATATTTAGCACCAGGGTTGTTTGGTCCTTGTGGTTATGGTTTCCCAGCTATTCTTGGAGCCAAAATTGGATGTCCTGAGACACCAGTAATAGGTTTTGCAGGAGACGGTGCATTTGGCATAAGTATGAATGAAATGAGTTCTGTAGCAAGACCAGAATGGCCAGCAATTTCAATGGTAATTTTTAGAAACTACCAATGGGGAGCTGAAAAAAGAAACACTACTCTATGGTTTGACGATAACTTTGTTGGAACAGAACTTGATCCAGAATTAAGTTATGCAAAAGTTGCTGATGCTTGTGGTTTAAAAGGCGTTACTGTTCGTACTGTGGAAGAAACTACAGCTGCGATTAAACAATCGTGTGAAGATCAAAAGAAGGGAATTACAACATTTATTGAGGTAATTTTAAACCAAGAACTGGGTGAGCCTTTCAGAAGAGATGCTATGAAAAGACCAGTTAAAGTTGCAGGTATCAAAAAAGAAGATATGATCAAGCAACCATCATTGGTTTCTTAAGACCTTTAATAAGTAGCTGAGTTAATATATTTACAGCCGGTTGTTATAATGGATCAGGAATTGGTGTGGGTACTTTATTTAGTGAACAAATAGCAATTAAAGCAAGCAATAGAAGTACAAGAGAAATTGATATTATTGAATTACAAAAAAAACTAACCTGGCTCCCACCTAAACTTTTTTCAATATTGTTATTCAAGCTAGATTTTTTTATGAAAGACACAGAGCTAAAGATGAAATTTGTTTAATAAAAAATTGTTAATAAATTAAAAAAAAATATAGACAAAAGGTTTGAAAATTATATATGGCTTATTAAATTATGAATAAATTTTTTAAAATTTTTAGTATTTTACTAATAATATTATCTTCTATTATTTTTTACGAAGTTACATCCATAGATGGAAGATATGTTAATAGATCAACAATAAATATAGATGTTAATAACGTAAGAAATCCTCAAATAAAAAAATTAGTTAGAAGTCTAGATAATTATTTTGGATCTTTATACTTTAGTTTTAGTAAAAAAAAACAGGACGAATTTTATAAACGAGACTTAGAGTATTATAAAAATTTGCCTAATGAGATAATTGTCAACCCAGCATCTGATAACTTAACTATTTCAAATAATAAAAATTACAATAATTCAATAAACTGGAAAAGAAGTCATGGGAATCATTCTTCAAATAAGTTTTCTAACTTAAAACAAATAAATACAGAAAATATTAACAATTTAGAGGTGGCTTGGATTCATGAGTTTGACAAAAATTATGATATTCCAGGCAATGCAATTTACTTTAATAAAACAGTCTATCTTTCTTCAACTCATAAATCTCTAGTTGCACTCAGTGCAATTAATGGAGAAAAAATTTGGGAACACAAAACTGAAGGTATGGCTGCTGCACGTGGCTTAATTTTGAAGGAGGAAGATAAATCAAAAATTTATTTTTGTGATCAAGTAAATTTAAATGCACTGTATGCATCTAATGGAGAAGTGGTAAAAGAATTTGGAAAAAAAGGAAAGATTAAACTTAAAAAAAAATGTCAAATAACTCCAGTGATAATAGATAACAAAATCATAATAGGAACTTTTGAACCAGCTATAGAAGTGTACGATATTAAAAAAGGTAAACTTTTATGGAAATTTTATTTAAAGAAAAAAAATAATGAATTTTTTAGATATGGAGGAAAAAGACATGATTATTCAGGTGGTAATCCATGGGGAGGTATCTCTGCTGATTTAGATAGAAAAATTTTGTATGTTTCTACTGGAAATGCAGGCAGATTTTATGAAGGAACAACTAGGCCAGGTGATAACAAATATTCAAATTCAATTGTTGCAATCGATATTAAAAATCAAAAATTACTTTGGGAATTTCAAGAAATAGAACATGATATTTGGAATTTAGATATAGCTTCTCCACCAATTTTAACTTCAATTGAAAAAGATAATAAAAAAATTGATGTTGTTGTAGTACCTACAAAATATGGAAACACTTTGGTTTTAGATAGAGTAAGTGGAAAAAGTATATATGGCTATACTAAAAAAAAAGTTCCTCTTTCAAATATACCAGGTGAAAGAACTTCTTTTTATCAAAAAATATTCAATTTACCTGAGGCTTTCTCTAACCAATATTTTAAAGGCGATGAAGATATAACAAATATATCTGAAGAAAGTTATCAATATGTGAAAAATAAAATTAAAGATGCTACATATGGTTTTTTTATACCACATTCAATAGATAAAAAAAATCTTCGTTATAAAGGTGGTGCCCAATGGATGGGTGCTAGTGTTGATAATGAAAATGGTATTATGTATGTACCTTCTAACGATATACCGTCTTTTATATGGTTGGAAGAAAACAATTTAAAAAATACATATTATAAATATGTTATGAACAATGAAGTCGTTAAAGATCAGTTTGGTTATCCAGGATCTAAACCTCCGTGGGGAAATTTAACAGCAATAAATTTGAATACAGGTAAAATAATTTGGAAAATTCCTTTTGGTGAATACGAAGAGTTAACTAAAAAAGGTGTTCCCATTACAGGCACTTATAATTATGGGGGAGTTACAGCAACGGCAGGTGGTTTAGTATTTGCAACTGGAACATTAGACAACAAAATAAGAGCGTTTGATTCTAAAACTGGTAAAGAACTATGGAGCTATAAATTACCATTCTCGGGATCTAGCCCACCGACAATTTATAAATATAATAACGAACAATATGTATTAGTTTCATCTACAGGAGCGACCTCCATAAGAAAAGTATTTCCAGAAATTTCTAAACCTGGAAATAAAATCTATGCATTCAAGCTTAAAAGGTTGTTAAATTAAATCTATTGAATAATAGCTTTTACAGATCCTACACTATCTATTTTTCCAATATAAAGCCCATTACCCAAAATAGGAACCACTCCTACTGTGGATCCTGTAAAAACATAGAAGTTTTTGCTAAGGTTAATTTTATCTCTTTTTAATTCATTAAGTACAAATCGAAGTGAATTTAAAGGGTTTATGTACACAGTATTTGTATTGCCATTTACGCTTTGTTTAATTTTTTTGTTGGAAATATTTGTCTTTAAATTACCAATATTAATCTTCTTATATTTTTTTTTTTTTCCAATGAGAAATTTTACATTAGCACCGAAGTCACTACATAAGTCTCCAAAGCTTGTTATGCCTTTTTTTCTCTGTCTATAACCAATGACTTCAATGCAAGGAGCCACATGAGAAATAAATTTAACAACATTCTTCATAGTAATAGAACCCTTAGAGGAGAAAAAAGATTTTTTAACTAGATAACAAACTTCTAGCTCAATACCTAACGTAGACTTGTTAATCTTTACTTTTTGACCACTTTTTATAAAATTCTTTTTAAAAATAGATGCATAGAAGGGATTTTTTTCTTTAAGCTTTTTCATTACAGGTATTCCAGTTCCAGCAGCTTTAAATCCAATTATTGGATCCTTTACTTTGCTTTCACATAATTTTCTAAACTTTTGTGCATTAACTAACTTTTTTGTAAATTTTGATGGAATAGGACCTATTATTTTATTCTCAACAAACGCATTAACTATTTTATTTGATACTTTTTCTATTTCTGATTTCATAATTATATCTTTTAGGAATTATTTAATTAATATACCTATGTATTATGCAATTTTTAAAAAAATATAACAATATTAAAAATTTCAGATTTAATTCCTTTGAATTTGCTTTGAATGAAGCCGCCAAAAGAAACCATAAAGTTATTGTTGAAACTGGTGTTGCTAGAGGAAAAATAAAATTTTTTATATTCACTAAAATAAACTGGAAAGACGGAATGAGCACTATGATGTTTTCCGATTATGCTAGATATCATAACGGAGAGCTTTATTCATGTGATATAAGTCAAAAAAATGTTGATAGTGCCAAAAAATTTACAAAACAAAATAAAGAATTTGTCAGTTTTTTTACTGAGGACAGTTTAAGTTTTTTAGAAAATTTTAACAAAAATATTGATTTTTTATACCTAGATTCATTAGATGGGCAATTTGAAGAAGCATCATCACATCAATTAAATGAAATTAAAAATTCAATTGATAAATTAAAAGAGGGATCTTTAGTATTACTTGATGATAAAGGTGCCAAAACAAATTTATCAATAGATTATATGTTAAAAAATAATTTTAAGATAATCAATGAAACTAGAGAGCAGGTTCTTCTTTCCTATAAATAGCATTCAAAAAATCTTATTTTTAATTTACAGAGAATTTTTGTATCCAGGGAGATTTTATTAAAAAATAAGAAATTTTTTTAATAAGTGATAAGACTAGTTATTTAATAAACTTTGTGGATCCAGTCTAACACCAAACCAATTAAGTCTTATATCTAAATGAGGTCCTGTAGATCTACCTGTAGATCCAACAGTAGCTATTATATCTCCTTTTTTAACATGATCACCTACATTCACATAAATTTTATCCATGTGCATATATAGAGTTGAAATCCCATGTCCATGATCAAAAATTATTGTAGCACCAGTATAAAATAAATCTTCCTCAGCCAATGTTACAATTCCATTATTCATTGCTTTAATTGGAGCTCCCTTTTTTTGCGCAAAATCTAACCCGTAATGTGGCCATTTAGGTATGCCATTTAAAATTCTTTGACTACCATAGACCCCAGTAATTATTGCATCATCAACAGGTACAATAAATTTTTCTTTAAAAAATTGTAAGTCACTTTCAATTTCTCTGGCATCAGCAATTAACTTATTTTCTTTTTTTATTCTTGTGTAAAATTCTTCAGGTGGTGTAACTTTTTTCTTAGGCAAACCTTCAATTTTTTGAATGTTATATTCTCTTTTTTCAATTTTTTTTGTAATTTTCTTGTCATTTTCAGTTATTACAATGTCAAATTTTCTATCTTTCTCAATTCCAAATGCAAAATAACCATCTTTAGAAACCTTTACTTTCTTTTTATCTATAAAAATTTTTGAACCAGGATTTGTTTTGCCAATAATATAATGTCCTTGAATGAATTTGCCTTTAAAAGCCACCGCAAAGACTGATGAAGAACATAGTGATATTAAAAAAGAAATGATTATTATTTTAATTTTCATGTTGATATTTATTTATACCTTAATAAATAATTGAAATGAAACTTAAATCCATTGTAGGTTAAAGAAAATAATTATTATCACCTTGCAGTCCAACCACCATCAATAATTACAGAGCTCCCAGTTACCATTGATGAAGCGTCAGAGCTTAAAAAAGTAATTGCGGTTGCAACGTCACTTTCTGTTGCAATTCTTCCAAGTGGGATATTGTTTAATGCATATTTTTTGAATTTTTTATTAGCTAAGTATTTTTTAGCTCTTGGCGTTGAAACAAAAGTTGGGCATACACTATTAACTCTTATATTGAATTTGGCTAAATCTACAGCCATTCCTCTTGTTAAGCCTTCGATACCAAATTTTGTCATACTATAAACTGTTCGGTCAGGTCCAGCTACAAGCCCAAACATTGAAGAAGTATGTATTATAGAGCCTCCTACTTTTTTTCTATTTTTAAGCTTTAGCATTTTGTCTGTACAAAGTTTTGCCATGTTAAAAGCAGCTTTAATATTAACATCAAGCAAAGTTTCTAATGATGATTTTTTAACTTTTAAAAAGGGTTCTGGTAAATTAGTACCTGCATTATTGACAAGAATATCAATTTTTTTTATCTTATTAATTTCTCTACTAATTTTTTCGTAATCATTGACATCACATTCTATGCATTGAATTCTTGTTTTTAATTTTTTTTTTAAAGAAGTGAGCTCTTTAGTATTCCTGCCAATTGCAATAATAGAGGCTCCAACTTGATGCATAGCTATTGCAGCCGATCTACCAATTCCTTTTGTTGCACCAGTGACTACAGCAACCCTGCCTTTTAAATTAATATCTTTTAGGAATTTAGCCATTATTTTGCAGTCCATCCACCGTCAACCATGAAAGAAGTTCCAGTAATTGAGTTTGAGCTATCAGCTGCTAAAAAAGCTACAGCTGTCGAAACGTCATCTTCTTGAGCAACTCTTCCAAGAGGTATGCTTTCTAATACTTGTTGCTTAAATTTCTTATTTTTGAAAAAAGCTTTAACCATAGGTGTTTCGACAAAAGTAGGGCAGACTGTATTAACTCTTATATTATACTTTCCTAATTCAAGTGCCATACCTCTCGTTAAGCCTTCTAAGCCAAATTTTGTCATATTATAAACACTTCTTATTGGTGCACCAACCTTCCCAAGTTGAGAAGACATATTGATAATTGAGCCACCTACTTTTTTTCTATTTTTTAATTCAACCATTTTTTGAGAGCACATTTGAGCTACATTAAAAGCAGCTTTCATATTTAGTTCAACCAAATATTCCATATTTTCTTTTTTAACTTGTGTAAAATGTTCTGGACGATTGTTACCAGCGTTATTAACCAATATGTCCAATCTCTTAATTTTTTTTAAAACATCTTTAAATTGATTAATATCGGTAACATCACATTCAAATTTTAGACATGATCCTTTAGTTTTTTTTATTAATTTTTCAACTTTTATTAAATCGGATAAAGTTCTACTAACAATAATAACTTTTGCACCAGCTTCTGCCAGGGCAATTGATGTAGCTTTTCCAAGTCCTTTTCCTGCTCCTGTAACCAAAGCTATTCTATTTCTTAAATTTATTTTTTTAAACATTTATAATAAGAGTATTTTTATGTCAGAATATATTAAATCAATAGCAACAATCAAAATTGCAAATAAACCTATCCAAGCTATCCATTTATACTCAGTAATCCATTTTGATATTAAATTAGCAGCAGTTGCCATAAGAATTATTGATAAAGCCAAGCCAAAAATTAGTAAAATGTAATGATCTCCCGCTGCACCAGCTACACCTAAAACGTTATCTAAACTCATTGTAAAATCAGCAAGAAGAACTGTCCATATAGCCTTCATGAAGCTTGAATTATCTACTTTAACATCTTCATCACCTGATTGTCCTTTGATTACATCGGTATAAAGTTTGTAGACTATATATAGAAGTAGTAATCCTCCTATCAGTCTTAATCCTGTTATTTGTAGCAAGTATGCGGTTAACATGGTTAAGATAATTCTTAAAATTACCGCACCACCTATTCCCCAAAAAATTACTTTTTTCCTTTGCTCTATTGGAAACTTAGAAGCAACCATTCCAATTATAATGGCGTTATCACCAGCTAAAACTAAATCTATAAATATAATTTGACCCAATATTATAAGTTGTTCGGGTCCAAATAGTTCTGAAAACATTAGTTGTTTAGTATCATATCAGCGCCTTTTTCTGCAATCATTATTGTAGGAGCATTTGTGTTACCTGAAGTGATATTGGGCATTATTGAAGCATCTATAACTCTAAGATTTTTAATTCCATGAACTTTTAATTCATCGTCAACAACAGACATATCATCTTGACCCATTTTGCATGTCCCAACTGGATGAAATATTGTTTGAGCATAATCTGCTGCTGCTTTTAAAATTTCCTCATCTTCATTTAAGTGAATGCCCGGACGATATTCTTCAGGATTATATTTTTTAAAAGTCTCTGATTCTAGGACAATTTTTCTTGTCAATTTAAGACCAGCAGCTGCAATTCTTCTATCTTCATCAGTTGATAAATAATTCATTTTAATTTTAGCATAAGTTCGAGAATCTTTATCTGTAATATTTA
>Ga0307986_10003922_pt1 | contig 10234 bp, 10 predicted proteins | sample EllFjometageno82_FD_203170 | JGI IMG/M metagenome (GOLD analysis project Ga0307986, IMG submission 203170) | Marine microbial communities from Ellis Fjord, Antarctic Ocean - #82 | ecosystem: Environmental > Aquatic > Marine > Unclassified | place: Southern Ocean | collected 2014-10-09
CCTATGTGGGCCCTTAGCTCAGTTGGTAGAGCAATTCCCTTTTAAGGAATGGGTCGATGGTTCGAGTCCATCAGGGCTCACCAAAAATTTAAATCAATTTTTTTACTAACTTGATGCTATAGGTGGATAGTCCAATATCACAGCATTTTCCCAATCACTTAAGCTTTTTATTCGGTTTGATGATGAGGGGTGAGTACTCATAAATTGTGGTGGTTCTTTTCCTTTATTTGACTCTTTCATTCTTACCCAGAGATTTTTTGTCTCTCTAATATCGTAACCTGATAACGAAGCAAAAATCATACCAAGATAATCTGCTTCACTCTCTTGTTTTCTTGAAAATGGATTCATAATTCCAATCTGAGATAAAAGACCAACTGTATTCATTCCAGTAGCTCTATTTATTTGTGATAATTTACCACCAGAAAAAATATCAAATAACTGCGTTCCTGTGTTCAACAATGCACCTCTGCTAGCTCTTTCAACCGAATGTTTTGCGACAGCATGAGCTATCTCATGACCCATTACAGAAGCAAGACCGTCTCTATTTTTGGTTATATCAAGTATACCTGTATATATAGCTATTTTTCCACCTGGCATACACCAAGCATTTTTAACTTTTTTGTTATCTATTAGTATGTACTCCCAGTCAAAATTTGCAGTTGGATCATTAATATCAGACCTATAGAAGTATTCAGAAATTGAATCTTCCATTTTTTTTCCTATTTCTTTAATTTCACTGAGCGTTTTTTTATCATCACTCATCTTTTCTTTCTCTTTAACTTTCTCATAAATCTGTGCTGCCTGAGCATTTAATTTAGATTCTGGGATTATCTTAAATTGTTTTCTATTAGTTATTGGTGCAGTTGAGCATGCATTTACAACAAATCCACAACATCCAGATCCTACGTAGTTCAGAAATTTTCTTCTATTCATTTATTTAATTTTTGATAATAATATAAATACTAACTTATATGAATTTAAACAATAAAATATTAGCAGTTATTTTTGTTATAGCGATCACGTTTGTCATATATTCAAGTTATAATTAACATTTTTATGATTCTAAAAAAAAAAAAACCCATTATTCTTAGACTGAGAAATTACTTTTTTACTGGAGTTATCGTTTTAATTCCTATTGGTTTTACTCTTTATTTAAGTAAATTTTTAATAAATTTATCTGCTAAACTAGTCCCTACAGGGTTAAATCCCAACACATACCTTCCTTATTCAATTCCTGGCATTGAAATTATATTAACAGTTATTTTTATTACTATTATAGGTGGTTTATCTTTATCTTTTTTGGGAAAAAAATTCTTACAGATTATTGATGATTTATTTAAAAGAATACCAATACTAAGAACAATATATTCTGCTATCGGTCAAATGACTGAATCTTTTAGGCAACAAGATGGAAGTAAAAAAAGTGTTGTCTTGGTTGAATACCCAAGAAAAGGTTCTTGGGCTGTAGGATTTTCAACAAGAGAAAATACTGGAGAAATAAAAAACAAAACTAATAAAAATTTAATTAATGTTTTTGTTCCAACCACGCCCAATCCAACAAGTGGTTTTTTACTAATGATTCCAAAAGAAGATTTAATCTATTTAGATATGACCTTTGAAGAAGCTTCAAAATTTATTGTTTCTGCTGGAACATCGATTCCTAAAAATTAAACTATATCATTAATTATATCTGCTTGATCATATAACTTTAATAAGGATTTATATTTATCTATATCAAGATTATTTTTTTCAATTTTTATTATCTCTTTTTCAGCTAAAAAAAATAAATCTTCATTTTGAATTGGGTCAGCTAATCTAAAATTTTTAACTCCACTCTGTTTAAAGCCAAGCAAATCTCCAAAACCTCTTAGTTTCATATCTTCCTCAGAAATTTCAAAGCCATCATTTGAATTCTTTAGGATGTTAATTCTCTTTTTAGCATTAATACTTAAATTGGATTTAAACATTAATATGCAGCTAGCTTGTTTAATTCCACGACCAACTCTACCTCTTAATTGATGTAGCTGTGATAACCCAAACTTATTAGCATTCTCTATTATGATTACATTCGCGTTAGGAAAGTCAATACCCACTTCTATAATTGTTGTTGAAACTAAAATTGAATATTCTTTGTTTAAAAATTTATTTAAAATTTCTTCTTTTTCTTCATTATCAATTTTTCCGTGGAGTAGTGCTACTTTTTTTGGAAAAATTTTATTGAGGATTTTGTATTTACTAACTGATGATTGATGGTCTATTTTTTTTGATTCCTCAATTAAGGGACACACCCAAAATACCTGATTTCCTTCTTTAATTTCTTTTTTAACAAAATTAATTACTTCATCCATTTTACTTTCTAACTTACTATAAGTTTTTACTTCTTTTCTATTACTAGGTTTTTCTTTAATAATAGATACATCCATATCACCATAAACAGACATAGTTAAAGTTCTAGGTATTGGTGTTGCCGACATTAAAAGTACATCACAATTATTACCACCCTTATCTGATAATGATTTTCTTTGTCTTACACCAAATTTATGCTGTTCATCAATTATTATGTAACCAAGATTTGCAAAGATTATTTTTTTTTGAAAAATTGCATGTGTTCCAAAAACCATTTGAATCTTGTTATCTTTTAATTCTTTCACAATTCTTTTTTTTTCATTATTTTCACATTTACTCGAAAGTAATTCAATACAGATATTTTTAGGAAATAATTTTTTTGCTAACGTATAATGCTGTCTAGCTAATATTTCAGTAGGGGCCATTAAAGAAACTTGAAAGCCAGAGCTGATAACACTTAACGAAGAAATTAAAGCTACAATAGTTTTTCCACTTCCTACATCACCTTGAAGAAGTCTAAACATTTTACTTTTAGAGCTTAGATCTTTGTTAATATCTACCAGTGATATTTTTTGATCATTTGTAAGATTAAAATCTATTTTACTAATAATATTATTATGAGCTTTTTCTGTAAATTTTTTGGAAACTTTTTTAATCTTTTTAATTTTTTTTCTAATTTCTGAATTAACTAAAAATGAGGCTAATATTTCATCGTAAGCAAGTCTCTTATAAAAATTTGATTTATAATTTTCAATATTGGACGGATCATGTAATTTAATTATCGAATCATTCCAACTTTCATTATCAAATTTTTTTAATATATCTTTATCATGCCACTCATCCAATATAGGTAAATTTCTTAAAATTTGATTTATAATTCTATTATAAGTTTTTTCTGTAATACCCTCTGTTAAGGAATATTTATTATCTATTGTTTCAATCAATGAACTATCTTGTGAAATATAGGTTGGGTTTGTTATTTGATATCGACCTTTGTAATTACCAATCTTTCCACTAATTGTAACTTCTTCATTGAGCGGTAAAATTTTTCTTACATAACCCTCATAGCTGTTAAAAAATATACAATCAATTTTTCCAGTTTCATCAATACAATTTACTTTATTTGGTAAATTTCTAACTCTTGGAAATTGATACTTTAATGGAACTATTCTGATTGTTTGAATTACACCAATTTGGAGATCACAAATTTTACTTACTAAAGTTCTATCTGTGTATGATTTCGGCAATCTCCATAATAAATCAAATATATTGTTAATTTTTTTTTTTTTTAAAATTTCCATGGTTTTTTTACCCACACCATTTAATTCTGTTAGATCAGATAATAAATAATTATAATTATTTTTATTTTTCATGTTAAATACAATATATAAAAAATTTATGACCATTAATATAAAGGATTTAAAAAATAAAATAATTTATCGTGCAAATTATAGAGGCACAAAGGAAATGGATAAATTATTAGGTTCATTTACAAAAATACTTATCGATCAACTATCAGATGATGAACTGCCGCTTTTATGTGATTTATTAGATTTAGATGATGAAAATCTTTATAAGTTTAATCAAGGCCTACAGTTAACAATTGAAATTAAAAATAATAGAGTTACGGAGTTATTTAAAAAATATGAATTTGTTAGTGATTAGTGGCGGAGAGACTGAGATTCGAACTCAGGAAAGAGTTGCCCCTTTGCCAGTTTTCAAGACTGGTGCATTCAACCGCTCTGCCATCTCTCCGTTAGAGAATGTTTTATAATTAAATTTTATTAATTCAACAATAAAATAGACAATACACTCAATTAATGGATTATAAGTTTAATCTTTTGATTTAATGATAAATAATGACTTTCATAAAGGCATAACGTTAACAGCACTAGGTTCATTTTGGTGGGGTGTAATAGGTGTTATTTATTTCGAGTATATTTCTTTTGTAGGTCATGTAGAGGTAGTTTTGCACAGATGTATTTGGACAGCTTTTTTTTTAGTAATATCAACATCTTATTTATCAAAATGGCAAATTTTTCTTAATACTATAAAAAATTATAAAATATTGTGTACTCTTTTTTTTTCAGGATTGCTAATTTTTATAAATTGGGCTGTTTGGATATATGCGGTTGCAAACAATCAAATCATTGATGCAAGTTTTGGATATTTCATTATGCCAATTTTAAGTGTTTTATTAGGAAATATTTTTTTTAAAGAACTTTTAAATACCAAAAGAAAAATTTCTATAATTTTAGTTTTAATTTCAATATCTTTTTTACTTGTTTTGAATTTTAAATCAATACCATGGGTTGGTATTGTAGTTGCATTAAGTTGGGGCTTTTATAATTTGTTAAGAAAAAAAATCAATGTAGATACTGATGTTGGTCTTTTAATTGAGAGTCTTTTTATTTTGCCCTTTGCTCTAATGGCTTTTTATTTAATAGTTCAAGAAGGATTAAATGATTTTACTTTTTCGAACCCTTCATTAATGCTCATACTTTTATTAGCTGGCCCAATGACTGTAATTCCTTTATTTTTATATGTTAGAGGTGTTGAGTTGTGCGGCTTAGGTCCAACAGGCATGATATTCTATATTACACCTACATTTCAATTTATATTAGGTTTTTTTTATTATAATGAGCCTTTTTCAATCACAAAGTTAGTAAGTTTCATTTTAATCTGGATTGCTGTATTTATTTATTTAAAAGATTTATATGAAAATAATTAAATATTTTATAATTTTGTTTTTATTCTTCACTGGTCAGGCACTGTCTGAAAATAGTGAATCGTTTAAGAACTGGTTAAACAATTTTAGAATTTATGCTTTAGAAAATAATATCTCTGAGTCAACTTTTGATACAGTAATGTCTGATGTTATTTTTTTACCTAAAGTTATAAAATATGATCGTTTTCAACCTGAATTTTATGAAGATACAAAAACCTATATAAATAAGAGAACCTCTAATCAGAAAGTAAAGCAGGGTACTAAATTATACAAATTAAATAATGATTTTATTAATTCTATTGATAGTAAATTTTCAGTAGAAAAAAGTTTGTTACTGGCCTTGATGGGCATAGAAACTAACTTTGGAACTTATGTTGGTAAAATGGATATTATATCATCATTGGCCACTCTTAGTTTTGATAAGAGAAGATCAGAATTTTTTACAAGAGAACTTATTACTATATTACAACTTGTTGAGTTAAAAAAAATTGACCACACCATTTTATATGGATCATGGGCTGGTGCTTTTGGTAATTTTCAATTTATGCCCTCAACTATAGAGGGATATGCTTTAGATTATGATAAAAATGATGTTATTGAACTTAAATCAACAAAAGACTCTTTTGCATCTGCTGCCAATTATATAAATAAAATTGGCTGGAAAAAAAATCAACCTTGTTTTGTTAAGGTGAAATTAACCAAAAATATACCTAAAAAATTTCTAAATACGTCTGCTAAAAAATTGCATAATAAAAATAAATTTAAATTATTGAAACAATATATAAATGATAAAGATAATTATTTAATTGATGACAATTTAGTTGGTGCGATTATTACCCCAGATAAAGATATTATACCAGATGCAGAAAATTTAGAACCTGCATATGTAGTTTTTGAAAATTATGAAAAAATACTTCAGTGGAACAGGTCTTTAAGATTTGGTTTGGCCGTTTGTACTCTTAAAGATAAATTTGAAAATGTATTATAAAATATTTTCATTTATATGTATTTTTTTTTTATTAGATAACTGCTCCACTAATAATTTAATAAATAATAGATCTAATCAAGAGTTAGAAAATCTTTTTACAAATAAAGGTTTTACTCTCATTTATGATAAGACACTTTATGACAAAAAAGTTGTTTCACAAAAAATACAAGAAAGAAGTTTAATTATTTTTCAAAAAAACTTAAAAATTAATACTCAAGTTAAAATTAAAAATATTTCAAATGATAAAACTTTAATTGCAATAGTGGGTAAGAATTCTATTTACCCTTCCTTCAATAACTCTGTGATCTCACCAAGGATAGCAAAAGAATTGAAAATTGATATTAATGAACCATATATTGAAATTACTGCACTAACTAAGGACTCTTTGTTTGTAGCAAAAAGAGCAAAAACTTTTGAGGAGGAGAAAAATGTAGCTAATAAAGTACCAGTTTCTGATATTAGTATTAATGATCTTAATGTCATAAAAGCTGAGAAGAAGACTACGCCCAAAATAAAATTTTTGTTTGTAGTTAAAATCGGTGATTTTTATTTTAAAGAAACTGCCCTGACAATGATAAAAAGAATCAAAGATGAAACTATAATTACAAAACCACAAATCAAAAAAATATCAGATAATAAATATAGAGTATATTTAGGACCATTTGACAACATTAATTCTCTACAAAAATCATTTAATGATATAAACATATTGGGTTTTGAAAATATTGAAATTATTAGATATGAATAGACTTAAATTATTAACATTATTAACCTTTTTACTAGTCAGTCTTAATGCTCAGGCAGCTTTTGATATAAACGCAAGGACAGCCATCCTCCAGGATTATTTTTCTGGTGAAATTCTTTATGAAAAAGATCCTGATAAATCAATTTATCCAGCATCTATGACAAAGATTATGACTGCTATAATTGCTTTTGATTTAATTAAAAGTGGTGATCTATCTTTAGATGATAAGTTTATAGTATCTGAAAATGCTTGGCGGCTATCTTCAGCAGGCTATTCTTCAATGTTTATAATGGTAGGTGACCAAGTTAGTGTTGAAGATTTACTTAAAGGTATAATTATAGCATCTGGAAATGATGCATGTGTTGCTCTTGCAGAGGGCATTGCTGGGACAGAAGAAGAATTTGCAATTTTAATGACAGCAAAAGCACAAGAGTTAGGTATGAAAAATACTAATTTTGCTAATTCTTCAGGAATAAATAATCCTGATAATGTATCCACTGTAAGAGATATCATGATTATGTCCAATCATCTTATAAAAAAATTTCCAGATGAATATAAGTATTTTTCTGAAAAAGAATTTACATGGGATAGAACTGGAGGTGATCCCATATCACAAGGGAATAGAAACCCACTTCTTTATAAAAATTTTGGTGTTGATGGAATTAAAACTGGATATTTGGCAGTTGAAAGATATTCACTAGCTTCATCAGTTTATAGAAAAGGAAGAAGATTAATAGCAGTTGGAAGTGGATTTGACACAAAAAATGCAAGATCAAAGGAAAGTGCAAAACTTTTAACATGGGGATTGACTAACTTCGATTTAATTAAAATTGCAAAATCAAAAACACCAATAGGAGAAGTCGAGGTGTGGCTTGGTAAAAAGAATACTGCAAATACATATGTAAATACAGACATATATAAAACTATTCCAAAGGCTAGAAAGAAATTTTTAAAGGTGTCTTTACACTACAGTGGGCCAATAGAGGCTCCTATTAAGAAAGACTCAATCTTAGGTAAATTAAAAGTTATATATAAAGGTGAACTTATAGAGGAGTACGATTTATTAGCTTTTGAAGATGTTAAAAGATTAAATGTATTTTCTAGATTAATGAAATCTATTAATTTTTTAATTTGGGGTGATGTCTAAAAAACCAATTATAGTATTTGAAGGTATTGAGGGTAGCGGTAAATCTTTCCATATTAATAATATTGTTAATTATTTAAAAAAAAAAAATAAAAAATTTATTCAAATTAGGGAACCTGGTGGAAGTAAAAACTCAGAGAAAATCAGAAATCTTATATTAAATAATAGATCTACATTTAACAAAAATACTGACCTATTACTTTATTTATCAGCAAGAAGTGAAAATATTGAACTCATTAAAAAAAATATCGGAAAGAAAATAATTTTAATTGATAGATTTGTTGACTCTACCATAGCCTATCAACATTATGGTATGGGTGTAGATTCAAATATAATAGAATTTATTAATAATTTTTTATTAAAAGATATTAAGATTAATTTTACATTTCTTAATCTGGTTAATCAAAAAAATATGCAAATAAGACTAGCAAAAAGAAAAAAGTTAAATAGATACGACAAATTTAACAGTTCTTTTTATAAGAAAGTTCAAGATGGATACCTTAAATTGTATAAAAAAAACCCAAAAAAATATATGAAAATTAACTCTAATTTGAATATTGTAGAAAATAAGAAAATAATATTAAAAAAGATTGATGATTTAATTTAATGATGCACATAAAACCTTTTGAAAATAAACAACTTTACGGTATGGAAAATAATTTTAATGAAATTATTAATTTATATAATAAGAAAAAGATGCCTAATAAAATTCTTTTATCAGGTAAAAAGGGAGTAGGTAAGTCGACTTTAGCCTATCATATAATTAACTATATCCTGTCTATAGATGAGGAATTTAAATATGATACCCAAAGCTTTAGTATTAACAAAGATAATAGATCCTATAAATTGATCCAGAACCACTCACACACTAATGTTTATTTAATTGACCTAGTTGAGGGAAAAAAGAGTATTGATATCAGTCAAATTAGAGAAATGATAACTTACACGAACAAATCAAGCTTTAATGACAAGCCAAGATTTATCTTAATTGACAATATTGAAAACCTTAACACTAATTCTATTAATGCTTTACTTAAAATAATTGAAGATCCTAATGATAATGTTTTCTTTTTTTTAATACACAATAATGAAAAAACAATTTTACCCACTTTAAAATCTAGATGTTTAACTTTTAAAATTAATCATTCATTTGAAAAGTCTATTCAGATTCTAAATTTATTAGTTACTGAAAGTGTTTTTGATCTAATAAATCATGATTTAATTAGTCATTATACCACACCAGGTGAAACTATTAACTTGATTAATTTTGCAAATGAAAAAAAAATCAATCTAAAAGAACATAAATTAAAGGAACTTATAAATATATTGATAGATAATGCTTATTACAAAAAAAATAAATTTGTTACAAGTTTGATTATTAACTTCATTGAATTGTATTTTTTAAAAGAATATAAGATATCTACAACTAAAACTGCTTTTTTGAATATTTACCATAAATTTCTCGATAAAATTTATTATACTAAAAAATTTAACCTTGATGAAGAAAGTTTATTTTTAGAATTTAAGTCAAAGTTATTAAATGGATAAAAGCTACTACATAACAACACCAATTTATTACCCTTCAGCTAAGCCACACATGGGTCATGCTTATTCCAGTATAATTGCTGATTTTTTTGCAAGATTTAAAAGAATAGATGGTTTTGATGTTCATTTTTTAACAGGTACAGATGAGCATGGTTTAAAAATTCAAAGAGCTGCTGAAAATAAAAAATTAGAACCACTAGAATTTTGTGATCAAATCAGTAAAACTTTTAGAGATCTTTCAAAAACATTAAATTTATCAAATACAGATTTTATTAGAACAACAGAAGATAGACATAAAAAGACAGTCCAACACTTATGGTCAGAGCTTAAAAAAAATGATGACATTTATTTATCAAAGTACTCAGGTTGGTACTCAGTATCTGACGAGGCTTTTTATAACGAGGATGAAATAATTGACAATAATGGGAAAAGTGTTGCTGCAGCTTCTGGTTCGCCAGTTGAGTGGATTGAGGAAGAGTCTTATTTCTTTAGATTATCAAAATGGCAAGACAAACTTTTAGATTATTATGAAAAAAATCCAGATTTTATCTCACCTATATCAAGAAAAAATGAAGTTGTTAGTTTTGTTAAAAGTGGTTTAAAAGATCTTTCTATAAGTCGAAAAGCTTTTTCATGGGGTATTAAAGTTCCAGATAACTCTGACCATGTTATATATGTATGGTTAGATGCACTCACTAATTATATTAGTGCACTTAACTATCCTGACACTAATGATAT
>Ga0307986_10003925_pt1 | contig 10225 bp, 10 predicted proteins | sample EllFjometageno82_FD_203170 | JGI IMG/M metagenome (GOLD analysis project Ga0307986, IMG submission 203170) | Marine microbial communities from Ellis Fjord, Antarctic Ocean - #82 | ecosystem: Environmental > Aquatic > Marine > Unclassified | place: Southern Ocean | collected 2014-10-09
GACCATGCCAACTTGAGACTGAACAACATGCTATGGATATGGCAGGTAAAATTAAAGAAATTACTTCTAAGTTTAACATGGGTTTTATTTACAAAACCTCTTTTGATAAGGCTAATAGAACGAGTATTAAGGGAAAAAGAGGTGCTGGACTTGAACAATCTTTGCCTATTTTTGATAAAATTAAAAAAGAATTAGATGTTCCAATTTTAACTGACATACACAATGCTGAACAGTGTTCTGTTGTGGCGCCTCATGCAGATGTATTACAAATTCCAGCATTTTTATGCCGACAAACTGATCTATTAATTGCTGCAGCTAAAACAGGAAAAATTATTAATGTCAAAAAAGGTCAATTCCTTGCTCCATGGGATATGGTTAATGTTACTAAAAAAATTGCTGACTCCGGAAATAATAATATTTTAGTTACAGAAAGAGGTGCATGTTTTGGTTACAACACTCTTGTTTCTGATATGAGGTCTTTACCTATAATGGCAAAAAATGGTTATCCCGTTATATTTGATGCCACTCATTCAGTTCAACAACCAGGTGGCTTAGGTGAAACTAGCGGTGGACAGAGAGAGTTTGTTGAATATTTAGCAAGAGCCGCGGTTGCTGTTGGTGTTGCTGGTGTTTTTATAGAAACTCATCAAGACCCAGATAATGCTCCATCTGACGGACCTAATATGGTTCCTTTAGATAAATTAGAAAAATTACTATCTCAACTATTTGAAATTGATAATCTAATTAAGAAATAAATGAGTAAAATTTTAAAGATAAGAGCACGTCAAGTTTTTGACAGCAGAGGAAATCCAACAATTGAAGCAGAAGTATATTCAAAAAATCTTAGCGCATCAGCTATTTGTCCATCAGGAGCATCTACTGGAACATTTGAAGCTTTTGAAAAAAGAGATAAAAAAAATAAAAGGTATTTAGGTAAAAGTGTTTTAAGTGCTGTTAAGCTAGTTAATACAAAAATTTCTAAAAAACTTAGTGGTACCAGTATCCATGATCAAACACGTATAGACACAATCCTAATAAATCTTGATGGTACTAGACAAAAAACAAGTCTAGGAGCTAATTCAATTTTAGCAGTATCAATGGCTGCTAAAAAACTCTCTGCAAAAATTAAAAATGTTCCTCTATATAAAACTTTTTTAGTAAAAAATAATTATAAATTACCTTACCCTATGATGAATGTTATTAATGGTGGGGCTCACGCCAATAATGGTTTGAGAATCCAGGAATTTATGATTAGACCTGATAAAGCTAAGAGTTTTTCTGAAGCTATGAGAATTTGTTTTGTTGTTATTAACAATTTAAGAGATCTAATTAAAAAGAATGGCTTATCAACGTCTGTTGGGGATGAAGGGGGTTTTGCTCCAATGATTAGCAGTAATGAAAAAGCCTTAGATTTAATCACATCAGCAATTAAAAAGTCAGGTTTTAAGAATGGTAAAGATGTTTCAATTTGCCTAGATGTTGCAGCAAATGAATTGATTAAAAAAAATAAATACTCAATTCATTCAAAAAAATATATTTCTAGAAATCAAACAATCAAGAAATATCAAAAAATAATTAATAAATATAAGATTAAATCTATAGAAGACCCATTTGGAGAGAATGATTGGATTTCATGGAGCAACATGATGAGGTCAGTTAAAAATGTTCAAATTGTTGGCGATGATCTTTACGTGACAAATTTAGAAAGACTTAAAAAAGGTTTTTTAAATATCTCATCAAATTCTATATTAATTAAACTTAATCAAATAGGTACAGTTTCTGAAACACTTGAGGTTATTAAATTTGCACAAATTATTGGGTATAAAACAATAATTTCTCATAGATCTGGAGATAGTGAGGATACTTTTATTGCCGACCTTGCTGTAGGAACTAACTCAAATCAAATCAAAACAGGCTCTTTGGCCAGATCAGAAAGAGTTGCAAAATATAATCAATTACTAAGAATTGAAGAAGAACTTGGGAAAAAAGCTACAATGAATAAAATTAATTAATGTTCAGTAAGATAAAAAAAAATTACCTTTTATTAATTTCTACGTTTTTGATGCTCTATTTTTTCTTCAATCTTTTAGATGGTGAAAGGGGTCTTTTTTCTTATTTTAAAAAAAAAGAAATCTTAATAAACTTACAAAAAGACGAAGCTAATTTGTCCAGTAAAATTAAAAATTTTGAATTTAAAAATTCTTTATTAAGTGATAAATTAGACTTAGATTATGTAGAGACATTAATTAGAAAAAAGTTTTTGTTTGGCAAAGAAGGCGAGACCCTTTATATAATTAGAAATAATGATAATTAAACCTAGACATCCAGAAAAGGTAAACAAACCTATAAATCCAATTAAAAAAAAACCTGATTGGATCAGGTCTAAATTAACAAATAGTAAAGAGTTCTTTTTAACAAAAACTATAGTTAACCAAAATAACCTTGTTACTGTTTGCCAAGAAGCAAACTGTCCAAATATTACAGAGTGTTGGAGTAAGAGACATGCCACTTTTATGATTATGGGCGATACCTGCACAAGAGCATGTGCTTTTTGTGATGTAAAAACAGGTAAACCTGAAAATTTAGATCCTTTTGAACCCTTTAAAATTTCTAATGCTGTGCATAAACTAAATCTAAAACATGTTGTTATAACTTCTGTTGACCGAGATGATTTAAAAGATGGCGGCTCTAAACACTTCTTCGATGTAATTACAGCTACAAGAAAAAAAAATCCTCAAACATCAATAGAAGTTTTGACTCCTGATTTTTTAAGAAAGGGCGATGCATATAAAAAGATTTTAGAAGCAGACTTAGATGTTTTTAATCATAATATTGAAACAGTACCAAGACTCTATTTGAAGGTAAGACCAGGTGCTAGGTATTTTGCCTCTTTAGAGCTGCTAGCCAATGTAAAAAAAATTAACAAAAAAATTTTTACTAAATCAGGCTTGATGGTTGGTTTAGGTGAGAATAAAGATGAATTGTTAAAAGTAATGGATGATTTAAGATCGGCTAATGTTGATTTTTTAACTATTGGTCAGTATTTGCAACCATCAGTTAAGCATCATCCTTTAGAAAGATATTATCATCCTGATGAATTTAAAGTTCTTGAAAATATTGCAAAATCAAAAGGCTTTTTATTAGTATCATCATCACCATTAACGAGATCATCATATCACGCTGATGAAGATTTTGCTCAATTGCAAAAAAATAGATTAGAAAAATATAATGCCCAAAGCTTCAGTTAAGAGATTAATTGAATGCAATAAAAAGCAATTAATTAATTTGGTTTTAGATATTGAAAGCTATCCTTCGTTTATACCTTATTGCCTAGATTCTAAAATTTATGAAAAAAAAGAAAAGAAAGACATAATTTCAATTATTGCCGATCTAACAATTGGTAGGGGGCCATTCAAGGCAACTTATAAAAGTGATGTAAAGTTTTATAAAAACACAGACACCATTTATGTAACCAATATTGAAGGACCTCTTAAACACTTAGATAATAAATGGACCTTTATTGAAAAAAAAAATTGTACAGAAATTTATTTTGACATTGATTTTGAAATTGAAAATAAGTTTTTAAATATTGTAATGAGTAAATCTTTTCAGTATGGTTTAGAAAAAATAGCTGACTCGTTTCAAAAAAGAGCAAATGATTTATTTAAGGGTAAATAGAATAAATCTATTCATCAATATATGTGTAGAAAGGTAAATAATGTCTGCAGAACTCAAAAAAAGAACTTTAGTAAAAACTATGACCTGGCGTGTTATTGCTAGTTTAACAACTTTCTTAATTGCTTGGATATTAACTGGAGATTTATTAATAGGAGTATCTATTGGAAGCATTGAGGCATTAGCAAAAATTTTATTGTATTATTACCATGAAAGAATTTGGAATAACATAAATTGGGCTAAAGATTAAATTATCTTATTAATTATTTTTAGAGACGTGCTTACTGTAGCTTTTTGAATTGATATTCTATTTTTATTTCTAAATAAATTTTCTTTAATAATTATTTTATTTCCTTTTTTAATGGCAATATAAACTAAACCTACAGGTTTTAACTTTGTACCCCCATTAGGTCCAGCAATACCAGTTATTGACACTGATATATTGGCCTGACTAATTTTACTTAAGTTTTTAACCATTGATAAACAACATTCTTGACTCACAGCTCCATGTTTGTCTATTATTTTCTTAGGTACTTTAAGAATATTTATTTTTGCTTTATTTGAATATGTAACAAATCCCAAGTCGAATACTTTAGAAGAGCCACTTATAGATATAATCGCGCTAGATAACATTCCACCCGTACAAGACTCTGCAAATGAAATTCTAAGTTTTTTCTGTATTAGTTTTTTAACAAGTTTATTGGCTAAATTATTCATTATAAAACATAACTTTTAATGATCATGAAACAAACAAGAGTTAAAACAACATATAATCCAGCACAAATATCATCCATAATTACACCAAAGCTATTTTTAAAGTTCTTATCAAAGAAGCTTACAGGAAAGGGCTTCATAATATCAAAATATCTAAACAGTACAAAAAATAATGCATAATAGATTATCACCTCATTACTTTCTGTAGTTGTTCCATGAAATATTTCATAAAGATAAATTGGTATAGATTGACCTAAAAATTCATCAATAATAATTTCTCTTGGGTCTTTATCTTCATTATCTTTTGTATGTGCTGAAACTGCATAAAAAGAATAAATAAAGATAATTATCCATCCAATTAAAATAATATTTGATGAGACGTTAAGTGTATGAAATAAATAAAAAAGAAAAATAGTTGTAGCAAGCGAGCCAAATGTACCTGGCATAAATTTAATCTTACCTAAGCCAAACATTGTTACGAAAAAAGAGTTAAATGTTTTAATCATATTTAATTACCGAAGTTATTACTTCACATGCTATTGCTTTTTCTTCACCTATTACACCTAGTTTTTCAGTTGTTTTGCCTTTAATATTTATTTTTGACGGTAAAATTTTACATATTTTTGCTATGCAATTTATAATTCTTTTTTTATATTTTTGAATTTTAGGTTTCTGAGTAATAATATTAATATCAATATTGTTAATCAAGTATCTCTTACTTCTTACTTCATCAATTACTTCTTTTAGCAAAATAGTAGATCTAATATTTTTAAATCTTTTATTTTTATCTGAAAATTTTTCACCAATATCACCCATATTACAAGCCCCAAGAATTGAATCTGTTATAGCATGTAAAACTGGATCACCATCAGAATGCCCTAATGTACCAAGTGTTGAGGGTATCTTAATTCCACCTAAGTAAAGTTTTTTATTAGGTACCAATCTATGTACATCAAAACCTAAGCCATATTTTATTATGTTATCATTTTTGATATCTGATATTATTGTAATTTTATTATTAGTAACCTCACCATTGATAATTTTTATTTTCTTACCAGCTCTTACAAATAAACTGGCATCATCTGTAACCTCAATACTCTTATTATTTTGTAGTTTATATAATTTCTTATAATCAAATGCCTGAGGAGTTTGAATTAAATGAATATCTTCTCTTTTTAAGTTTATAATTTTATTATTAGATTTCTGTTTAATTGAATCTGGGGTTTGAATTGCAGGTATAATGCAATCATTAGATTTGAGTTCTTTATTTAATCTATCTAAAAGTTTTATAGAAAAATTTGGTCTTGCAGCATCATGAATCATTACATTTTTAATATTACGATTCTTAATAAACTTTAAACCATTGTAAGACGATTCAGCTCTAGTCTTTCCACCAAAAATAATATTGATATCTTTAATATTAAGTTTTTTGATATAACTTTTATGTTTTTTGTTAATAACAAGAACAATTTTATTAAATTTACCATAATTTTTAACTTTATCTATTGTATGAAGTAATAAAGGCTTACCGTTATATAAATGGAAAGGTTTTGGTGTACTTGAATTAAATCTTTTACTTTCTCCACCAGCAAGTATTATAAAGCAGTTATTCATGATAAAAATATATATTACATTATTTATCTTAAAATGATTGATTTTATCAAAAAAAATATATTTCTTGGATTTGTATTTTTAATTACATTAACCTTGGGTTTTTTAACATTTTTAACATTTATTGACAAAAGTTTTCTTAAGTTAACAGATCAAAATTTACAGCGACTTTTGACTGGAAATATAGCTTTGCTAGTGATGCTTTTTTATATGATTTATAAAGAAGTTAATGCCTCTTTAATTATTGATGTTGATGTGAGTGGGTCCAAAGCTAATAGAAAATATATAACTTTTTTTGCTTTATTCACCTTAATACCGTCAGTGCTAATTTCTCTATTTTCATTGTTTCTATTGTCATTTGCCCTCAATAAATATTTAGATAAAAAAATTACAACTGCAGTTAACAACTCATATGAAATTGCAAAAAGTTATACAGAGGAAGTGAGAACTAAGACGCAATCAGAAATTATATTAATTGCCTATGATTTGAATAAAAGTATTAATTTTTTAAATACAAATATTAATCAATTTAAAAGTTTTATTAATACTCAAAAATTAATTAGAGGCATGGATGAAATTCACATTATCGAAGCAGATGGAAGTCTTTATTTAACAACATTAGAGGACGCATCGTTATACAGGCCACCCTTACCTGAGGCTCTTGAAATGGTTTTAAATGATAAAAGACCACTTAAAATACTTAATGCTTACAAAAATCAATCTGCTTCAATTATAAAGTTAGAGAATTTTGATGGCAAATATTTATATATAGCAAAATATTTAGATAAAAAAATTTCACAATATTTAATAGAGTCTCAAGAAGCGCTTAATTTTTATTATACGGTCTTAAACAAACAAACAGGTATAAAAATTTCTTTTGTGTTTATTTATCTTGTGATCGTTTCATTGTTATTATTTTTGTCGATATCTATTGCTATAAGATTTTCATCAAGGTTTTTTAGATCGATTAATAATTTAATTATAGCCTCATCAAATATCGGTAAGGGTAATTTGAATACTAAAGTTCCCGAAATTAAAGCCGACAGGGATATGGAAATCTTAAATAAAAATTTTAATTTGATGACAAGTAAATTAAGAGCACAACAAGAAAAATTAATTATTAATGAAAGACATGAAGCGTGGGAAAGTTTAGCTAGAAAACTAGCTCATGAAATTAAAAATCCTCTTACTCCAATTCAATTAACTATAGATAGATTAAAAAGCAAATATTCTAATAATTTTGCTGTTGAACAAAAAAATGATTTCACTAAAAGTTTAAAAATTATTGGAAAACAAATAAAGCAAATTGAAAATTTAGTAAATGAATTCTCTGATTTTGCAAGAATGCCAAAGCCAATACTTAAAGATAACAATTTAGTAACTCTGATTAATGATAATATTAATTTGATCAATGAATTAGATGACAATATTACAATTAATTTTAAAACTAACCGCGATAGAATAATTCTTAATTCAGATAATGAACAATTAAGTAGAGTTTTTTTTAATGTAATCAAAAACTCTATTGAAAGTATTCAAGAAAAAAAAGAAAATTATAATGATTTAAAGGGAAAAATTGACATTATTTTAAATGACAATACTTATGACGTAGATTTTGAAATTATCGATAATGGTCTTGGTTTTGGATCATTTACAGGTAATATTAAGGATATCCTGAATCCTTATTTTACAACAAAAAAAAAGGGTACAGGATTAGGTTTAGCTATTGTTAACAAAACAATAAATGATCATAATGGTTCACTAGAGTTTATACCAATCCACAATGGGGCAAAAATACTAATTAAATTTATAAAATGAGTACAGAAATATTAATTATTGATGATAATTCAGATATAAGAAATATTATTAATGATTTGATCGTTGAAGCTGGTTACAAAACTAGACTTGCCGCTAATTACAATCAAGCTTTAAATGAAATAGACAAAAAACTTCCTGATGTTGCTATTATTGATGTAAAATTAGATAAAGGAGATAATGATGGGTTGGAACTATTATCTCACATAAAAACAAAAGATGTAAACATTCCAGTAATTATAATTACTGGTCATGCTAATGTTGAAATGGCAATTAAAGCTCTAAAAGCAGGTGCTTTCGAGTTTATTGAAAAACCCTTTAATCAGGAAAGACTATTAAATTTTGTTAATCGTGCTGTTGAAAATATTAATCTAAAAAATCAAAATAAAGAATTTGAAGATAAACTTTTTTATTCATACGAGTTAATTGGTACTAGTGACAATATTAAAAATATTAAGGATCAAATTAATAAAATTTCAATTTCTGAAAGTAGAATTGTTATTAATGGTCCAACAGGCTCTGGTAAAGAATTGATAGCGAGAAAAATACATAAAGAATCTAAAAGACAAAAGGGCCCTTTTATAATTTTAAATGGTGCCTTACTAGACTTGAAAAAATATGAGTTAGAATTGTTTGGTGAAGAAAAAGATAATGGTGCAATTTCCTATGGAGCATTAGAAAAGGCGACTGGAGGTATTCTTTTAATTGATGAAATTTCAGAAATTCCTCTTGAAACACAATCAAAAATTTTACGTGTTTTAATTGATCAAAAATTCAAAAGAATCAATGGCAATCATGACATTAAGGTAAATGTTAGGATCATATGCTCATCTAGTAAAAATATTAAGAAAGAAATTGAAACAGGTAATTTTAGAGAAGATCTTTATCATAGACTTAATGTTTTTGAGATAAATATAGAACCACTTAAAAATAGAGTTTCAGATATCCCTTTGTTAGTTGATTATTTTTCAGATAAAATTTCATCAAATTATAATTTACAAAAATTAAATATTGATACAAACAATAACTACTTACTTAAGTACGAATGGCCAGGTAATGTTAGGGAGTTAAGAAATTTAATTGAAAGAATAGCAATACTTTCACCTGACAATTCAGATAAAATTTCAAATATAATTAAAGAGTCGTTAAAAACACCAGATATTAAGAATATACCTTCAGAAAACTCTCTATCCATACCATTAAAAGAGGCTAGAGAAAACTTTGAAAAGGAGTATCTAACTACTCAATTAAAAAAATTTAATGGCAATATATCAAAAACTGCTGATTTTATTGGCATGGAAAGATCCGCATTACATAGAAAACTTAAAGGTTTAGGAATTAAGGAATTAAACTAAATGAATATAATAATTTGTGGTGCAGGAAGAGTTGGATTTACCATTGCAAAAATCTTGAGTGAACAGGGCCACTCAATAACAGTAATTGACCAATCGAGTGATGATATCCAAAAAATTGATGATACTCTTGATGTAAAATCTATAGTTGGTAAAGCAACGTATCCATCAATTTTAGAAAAAGCAAATGCTACTGAAGCGGACATGATCATTGCAGTAACGCGTAATGACGAAATTAATATGCTTATTTGTCAAATTGCATTTTCAATTTTTAATGTTCAAAAAAAAATTGCTAGAATAAGGTCACAAGATTATCTAAATCCTAAATTTACAAAAGTTTATAATAAAGAAAATTTGCCAATTGACGTTATCATTTCACCAGAAATTGAAATAGCTAAATCTTTACAAAGAAAATTAGAAGCTCCTGGGGCTTTAGACAATGTCCCATTTGCAAATAATAAAATTAGATTACTTGAAATTTTAATTAATGAAAAATGTTCTTTAAAAAACGTTAAACTTAATGAGCTTACAAAAAAATTTGATAAATTAAATGTTAATATCATAGGTGTTATTAGAGATAGTAAATTTATCACACTTAAGAAAAATGACGTTATGCTTGAGAATGATAAAGCCTACGTTGTAATTGATGCCTCACAAATGCAAGATACATTAATTGCCTTTGGGCATAATGAGAAAGTATCTAATAAAATTTTGATAATAGGTGGTGGAAATATTGGTTTTAATTTAGCCAAAAATCTTGAAGAAAGTTTTGATTCAGCGAGAGTTAAAATTATTGAAAAAAATAAAGAAAGGGCAGAACTTATTGCGAGTGAGCTTAATGACACAATCGTTATTAATGGAGATGCTTTGGATGAAGAGGTTTTAATGGAAGCAAATTTAGATGAATCGCAAACAGTGTTAGCTCTTACAAATGATGACGAAGATAATTTAATGGTAAGTGTGTTAGTAGAAAAATTTGATAGAGATAAAAGTGATTCAATTAAAAAACGTACTATGGCCTTAATAAATAAACCAAACTATTCACTGTTACAATCTTC
>Ga0307986_10003926_pt1 | contig 10225 bp, 13 predicted proteins | sample EllFjometageno82_FD_203170 | JGI IMG/M metagenome (GOLD analysis project Ga0307986, IMG submission 203170) | Marine microbial communities from Ellis Fjord, Antarctic Ocean - #82 | ecosystem: Environmental > Aquatic > Marine > Unclassified | place: Southern Ocean | collected 2014-10-09
AGATTAATTATAATTGCCTTAGTGTTGTGTGTAATCCCTATAGGCGCAACTCACTACGGTGCCATTTATTTAGGTAGGGAGAATGGAATACTTCTTGGTTTTTGTGTAGGCATACCGTGCGTTACTTTTGCTTGCTGGAAACTATTTATAGATGGATGGCGTGAAGAGGATGATGAATGAACTTTAAAACTTCACGGTCAGAAGCTTTAATAGTTTTAGAAAAGTATATAGATGAAGATATTTCAAATTATACTTCCCAAAGAAATTTTGATTTAGGTCCCCATGAAAGAAAAAATATTTCATGTTTATCACCTTATATAACTCATAGATTAATTTCAGAATTTGAAGTGGCAAAAAAAGTATTAAGTAAGCACCCTTATCAGAGAGTAGAAAAATTTATTCAAGAAATTTTTTGGCGAGTGTATTGGAAAGGGTGGCTAGAATTGCGACCCAAAGTTTGGACAGATTTTGTAGAAGATTTAAAAAATATTGAAAACTCCAATGATTATAAAAAAGCGATAAATGGTGAGACAAATATAGATTGCTTTAATGATTGGATTAAAGAACTTAAAGAAAACAACTATTTACATAACCACACAAGAATGTGGTTTGCGAGTATATGGATATTTACTTTAAATCTACCCTGGCAAAAAGGAGCGGAATTTTTTTTAAGAGAATTATATGACGGTGACGCTGCTTCTAATACTTTAAGCTGGAGATGGGTAGCTGGGATTCAAACTAAAGGAAAAAATTATATTGCACAAAACTGGAATATTAATAAATTTACTAATAACAAGTACAGAGATTTAAAACTTAATGAAAATCCACATCCTGTTATAGATCAAAGAGATTATAAAATTTTACCTATAAAAATTAATGATACTGAAAAAAAATCAAATAGATTAGTTTTTTTTGAAAATGAATTAGACTTTAAAATTTTCAACACAAATAATTATAAAACGATTTACTGTATTTTGTTGTCTAATGAAGAACGGCAGGTTGAATTAGGTGGTAAAGTACTAGAGTACAAAAAAAATCTAATCAAAAATCAAATACAAAAATCAGTTTTAAAAATTGAATTTATTGGGGGAAATAAATTTATTGAATTATCAAATAGTGAAAAAAACTTTGATGTTATTTACCCTTCTGTTGGAGAAAATATGTCTTTTTTGAAAAGAGCAATTAAGAAAAACAATTTGATGATTAACTATTTAACTAGAGATGAAGATAAATATTGTTGGCAATTTTCGAACAAAGGTTATTTCAATTTTAAATCAAATATTCCAAAAATTTTAAGTAAATTTAAGCTAAACTAATTTTATTGCCAGAGCATCTTTTTGAACAATACTTAACATTTTCCCAATTAAGTTTCCATTTTTTTCTCCATGTAAAAGATCGTTTACAAGTCAAACAAATTTTATTTGGTAAATCTTTATTCTTCATTTCTTGAGAAGATGCTTATTTTTTAAGAATAAAAAATATGCTGCCAGTTCATAAAAAATTTTTAATAAGAAAAATAAAGGTTTGTTATTAAATATTTTATATAAAAAATTGTATTTTGGTATATTTTTCCAAATAATTAGAAATACTTCTGCTCCTTCAATTAACTTACCATCTTGCATAACGTGCATTCTTCTTAAAAGTTGTGCATATGATTTTGAAGTTATTTGCTGAGCCTCCTTATTGTTTGTAACATCAACCCATTCAATATTTTCATCGGAGTATTTTTTGTAATGATTAATTTCAGCTTTACAAATATTACATGAATTATTAAAAAAAACTTTATTTTTCATTTAATTTGTATTTTCCTTAATAAATTTATCTGCAGCTTTTAATATTCTAGCTTTTCTTTCTTGATTCATTTTTTCAGAAACCCTTACCATCATCGCAAGCCTAGGATTCTTTGAGAAAAATTTTTTATTTTTATCAATAAACCTCCAGTAAAGTCCATCCATAACATCACACCATGGACCTTTTTTAAAATGCATCATCTTTAAAAAATAACTTGAACCACATATATAAGGTTTTGTGGCAAATATTCCACCATCACTAAATAAACCCATGCCATAAACATTTGGAGCCATGACCCAGTCAGAAGAGTCCACGAACATTTCCATGAACCATTTGTAAACTTGTTTGGGATTAATTTCGCACAAGTTCATAATATTAGCTAAAATCATAAGACGTTCGATATGATGAGACCATCCATAATTAATAGCATTAGATATAGCATGATCCAGCGGAGGTAATCCTGTGTCTCCTTTATACCAATTATTTTTCATTTTTCTTTTGTGATTAAAAAAATTATTTTCTTCTAAACGTTTATCATAATTTTGATAAATTCCTCTCATGAACTCTCTCCAGCCAATAATTTGTCTTATGTAGCCTTCTAGGGAGTTCATAGGAATATTATTTTCAATTTTTCTAAGTTTTTCAATTATTTCTTCTGGGGTGATAAGTCCTAAATTAATTAAAGGACTCAACGCGCTGTGAAATACTGTACTAGATTTATCTGTTACGGCATCTTCATAATCTCCAAATAATTTTATTCTTTCTTTTAAAAATTCATCTAACCACTTATTTGAATCTTTTCTAGTAGTGGGGAACCAAAAATTTTTAGTATTACCAGGATGATCCTTGAAGTTAGAATCAATAAATTTTTTAAGCACGATTGTGTTTTTAGTTTCTTTTATTTTTGATATTTCAGGAATCTTTATTTCTTTCGGGAGTTTCTTTCTATTGTCTTCATCGAAACTCCATTTATTTCCCTTTGGCGTCCCATTTTTATTCATTAATAAATTTGTTTTAGTTCTCACAATTTTATAAAAATTTGCCATGAATGGTCTTTTATTCTTGGATAAATAATTTTTAAACTCACTTCTATCTGTTAAAAACATTGGAGTTTTAATCTGGTTTATTTTGCAGGAATTCTTTTTAAGAATATACAATATTTTTTTCTCAAAAAACTTATCTTCTATTTCAAAAAAACTTACTTCTTTTATTTTTTTTTCTTTAATAATATTTTCTAATTTTTTTTCATAAGATATTTTAAAATTTTTATCTATATCATAATAAATAATATCAAATTTTTTGAATTTCAATTCATCTCTAAATGATCTCATTGACGACAAAAAAAGAAGAATTTTTAATTTATGGTGTTTTTCGTAAGTACATAATCCATGATCTTCAGCCATAAAAAAGATACAATCTTTGTATTTATTTAAATACCGGGGGTTGAATAATTGATTTCCAAGAATAATAAAAAGCTTCATTTGTCTATAAAGTATATAATTTTAAGAAAAAAGACACGCGTCATTATTTGCCTTTATATTTACATCAATAATGATAGTTAGTTATGTATGAAAAAGCTTATATTAGGCGCAACTGGTTCAATTGGGTCATCTTTAGCAAAAAAAATAGTTAACGATGGTGGAGCAGTTCATTTGGTGGGAAGGGATGAAAATAGTTTATCAGCACTAGCTTCTGAACTTAACACCACATTTACTACTTGTGATGTTTTAGAGGAAAATTTTTCAGATAAAATTATGAGTGATTTGGGAGATACGCCACTTAATGGTTTAGCTTACTGCGTAGGTTCAATAGATTTAAAACCTCTTAAATTAACAAAGAAAAGTGATTTTATGCAATCTTTCAATTTAAATTTAATTTCAGCAACAGAAATAATCAAAAGCACCTCTGATAACTTAAAACAAAACAAAGGATCGATAGTTTTATTTTCTACGGTTGCTGTAAAAAGAGGATTTACAAATCACTCAATTGTTGCCTCAGCAAAAGGAGCGGTTGAGGGTTTGACGGTTTCGTTAGCCGCAGAATTTGCGCCTAACATTAGAGTGAATTGTATAGCTCCAAGTTTAACTAAATCTAAAATTTCTAATTTTTTATTAAAAAATGAAAAAATTGCTGAAGGAATAGCTAAAATGCACCCACTCAAAAGATTAGGTGAGGGCAGCGACTCTTCTGCAGTAGCTCAATTCTTGTTAAGTGAAAATAGTTCTTGGATTACAGGCCAAATTTTTGGAGTTGATGGGGGCAGATCGTCTTTAACATAATGATTAAAAAATTTATTTACATATTCTTTTTTTGTTTTTTTTCACAAATAGGACTAGCAGCCGGTAGTGACAGCGGTTCAGACACTGACAATTATCTAGATCAATATAAGGATGCAAAAAAATTGATAAACCGTGGAAAAAAGTTAGAATTAAAAGGCAAAAATGATTTAGCTTTAAAACGATATAATTCAGCCTATATAAAACTTCTAGAAGCACATAAAGTAGAAAGTAGAAATCCTGATATCCTAAATTATCTCGGTTTTACACTTAGAAAAGCTGGAAAATATGATCGGGCAGAAAAATATTATCTTAAAGGCCTAGAAATTAAACCTGATCACAATGGCATAAATGAATATTTAGGAGAACTTTATATTCAAACAAATAGAACGAACAAAGCTAGAGAAAGATTAGCTGTTTTAAAAAATTGTAATTGCGAAGAATATATCGAGCTAAAAGAATTAATCGAAAAAAATTAAGACAAGTCAATTGCAAATTTTTTTAATTTTTCGATAGAAATTAAATCTAAAGTTTTAATATTCGTTTTCTTTAAATAAATTGAGCATGCAGCATTTTCTTCTATTGCTCTAGCATACCATGTTGCACAAACACACCAAGAGTCTCCATCTTTTAATCCAGGAAAACCAAACTCTGGGTGCGGAGTAATTAAATCATTTCCAACTTTTTTTGACCACTCTAAAAATTTATCAGTAACTTTTGCACAAACAGTATGTACACCTCGGTCATTTTTATCTGTATTGCAACAACCGTCTCTCATCCATCCAGTTAAAGGATCTTTAGAACAAGGTTCTAACAGCTCACCAAATACATTTTTTTGATCTTGATTATTCATTTAGAGAAAACATTTGCAATTTTTTTGTCAATTTCAGCATTAAAAGAAAATGATCGCCTCTCACCTTTTGCTGAAAATGGATAAGCAGTATGCATTAAGTAATTTGGAAAAAGCAGTACATCACCTTCTTTAGGTGAGTGATTGTAAATACTTTCACTTAAAAATATTTTACTTCCATTTATAAAATCAATAGTTCCATTTGTTTTAAGGTTTATTTTTTTTGAATTTCCAAATTTTGGAACCTTTAAGTATCCAACACCTGATACATGTCCATCATGGAAATGTACAGGGTTGTATTCATTAGAAAATTGCCTTACCACCCAAAAATTTTTTATTTTTATAGTTTTAGTTTTTTTACCCAAACTTTTATTGATGAATTCTTTTATACTTTTTGAAATAATTTTTTCTAAGTTTTTTTTGATAAATAATTTTGGTAAAGAAATTTCCTGCTTTACTTGACCAACTAATTTCTTAGAATAATCTAATTTGTTTGCTAATAACTTATTTGAGATAATTCTATCTACTTCTGTATTAATTTTATCAATCAATTTTATAGGAAACTTAAGTTTTGCAATTTTTGGACCAAACGGGCTTATAACTTTTAACATTATAATTTAGTAGGATTTGGTTGACCTTTATAAATTTCTTCTGGATCAAATTTTTTTTTCTTTTCTTTGAATTCTAGTTCAACCTCTTCAGTATTTTTAATTGGACCCAACGGAATTGATCTATAAAAACAAGATTTATACCCAACGTGGCAGCTTGCACCATTTCCTATGTCAACTGACATCCACAATGAATCTTGATCATCATCAATCCTAAAGTCTAAAACTTTTTGAACAAAGCCACTTGTCTTACCTTTTTGCCATAAAGTATTTCTTGATCTACTCCAATAGTGTGCCTCCTTAGTTTCTATTGTTTTTTTTAGAGCTTCATCATTCATATAACCTTGCATAAGTACATCGCCAGAATTACTATCCGTTGTTGTTACAGGTATAAGTCCATCATTATTAAATTTAGGAGCTAAAAATTTACCTTCTTCCACCTCAAAAATACTTTCTCTTTTTTTAAACATGGGCGTAAAATAGTGAAAAAAAGACAAAATAGCAATTTGCATTAATGAAATATGTCCTATAAAAATAAGCTCAATATGAAACTTGTTAAAGACATTGATAAATCTTCTGCCAAAAAACCCGTTGTTAGCGATAAACAGGCAGAAGAAGCTTTTAAAACTATTTTAACCTGGATAGGTGAAGATCCAAATAGAGAAGGTTTATTAGAAACTCCTAGTAGAGTAGTTAAAGCGTTTAAAGAATATTTTAGAGGATATTCGCAAGATGCAAATAAAGATCTATTAAAAACTTTTGGCGATGTAGAGGGTTACGACGATATGGTTGTAGAAAAAAATATCTCCCTAGAAAGTCACTGCGAACATCATATGGCGCCGATCATAGGCGTTGCACATGTAGCTTACATACCTAATGAAAAAGTCGTGGGGCTTAGTAAGCTCGCTAGAACAGTGGACATTTTTTCGAAAAGATTACAAACACAAGAAAGATTAACAATGCAAATTGCAAAAACTTTAATGAATGCACTTGATGCAAAAGGTGTGGCCGTAACAATAGATGCAGCACATCAATGTATGACAATGAGAGGAATAAAAAAAGAAAGAGCTACCACTGTTACAAATTATTTTTTGGGTTCGTTTAAAGAAGATTTGAGTTTTCAAAATAGATATTTAAGGTACATTACAAAATAAAATGAATGAAAAATTTAAAGCTTTAGTAATTGACAATCAAAACGATAACTTTTCAAGAAATATTAAGGAACTCGAATTAAAAGACCTTAAAGATGGAAATGTTTTAGTTAAAATTGACTATTCAAGTTTAAACTACAAAGATGCATTGATTTTAAAAGATGGAGGAAGAATTGTGCGCAATTTCCCTTTTGTACCTGGAATAGATTTTTCCGGGACAGTAATTAACAGTGAAGATTTAAAATTTAAAAAAAATGACAGAGTAATTTTGACTGGCTTTAGAGTGGGTGAAGCTTTTTTTGGTGGATTTTCTCAATATGCTAAAGTTAACTCCGATTTTTTAATTAAAGCGCCAACAGGTATTAGCAACCAACAATCTATGATGCTAGGCACAGCTGGATTTACCGCCTTACTTTGCTCCTTTGCTGTAAAAGCAAAAGAAGAATTATTGATGGGAGAAAAAGTAAAAGATGTTTTGGTTACAGGGGCAACAGGTGGCGTAGGAAGTATAGCAACAATGGTTTTGTCAAAAATGGGATACGTTGTTCATGCTGTTACAGGTAAAAAAGATAAAGATGAATATTTAAAGGGTCTTGGAGCAAAACATATTATTGATAGAAAAGAATTTGAAGGAGAGAGTAAACTATTAGAAAAAGGAATATGGGATGGAGTGGTTGACACAGTTGGCGGAGCAGCTCTTACAAAAATTTTTGCACAAACTAAACCAGGTGGAATTGTTGCAGCTTGTGGTAATGCTGGAGGAATTAAAATTAACACAACCGTAATGCCTTTTATAATTCGAGGAATCAAGTTATGGGGAATTGATTCTTCAGGTTCTTCAATTAAAAGAAGAGAATTTATTTGGAATGAGGCTGTAAAATTAATTGATTTTGATAAATTAAAAAGTTTCACAAAAGAGCTGTCGTTTACTGATTTAATAGAGACATATCCAAAGTTACTAAAAGGCGACTTTTTTGGAAGAGCTGTAGTAAACCCTAATAAATAAACTATACTACATTATTATTCATGGACTGGGATAAACTAAAAATATTTCACACTGTAGCAGAGGCATCCAGCTTCACTAAAGCTTCAACAATTTTAAACTTAAGTCAATCAGCAATTAGCAGGCAAATTCAATCATTAGAAAATGAGTTAAAAATTAAATTATTTGAAAGACACGCAAGAGGTTTAGTTTTGACAGATAATGGGGAATATTTATATAAAACTGCTCGAGATGTAATAACTAAGTTAAAAGACGTAGAGGCAAATTTAAGTAGCGAAAAAGACAAATTAAATGGAAAACTAACAGTCACCACTGTTGTAAGTTTTGGTACTACATGGTTGACGCCAAGAATACAGGAATTTATGACCTTGCATCCTGACATAGAAGTAGAATTAATTTTTGATGACAAGGAATTAGATTTAAGCACCAGACAAGCCGACATTGGTATTTGGATGAGAAGACCAAAACAATTAAATTATATTCAGAAGAAATTTGTTAATTTTAATTACCATATCTACGGTTCTAATAGCTATCTTGAAAAATTTGGCTATCCAAAATCTATTAAAGAATTAAACAAGCATAGCTTTATAACATACGGAAGAGGGGCACCATCTCCTGTTTTTAATCCAGACTGGGTTTTAAAGCTTGGAGCACAAACTGGCAAAAAAAGAAAACCTGTTATGAAAGTAAACAGTGTTTATGGTTTGCTATTAGCAGTTCAAAGCGGAGTTGGATTAGCAGCTTTGCCTGATTATATTACTTACAATGTACCCAATATAACAAAAATTTTACCAAATGAATCTGGTAATCCAACAGAAACTCACTTCGTTTACCCAGAGTCTTTAAAAAATGTTGCTAGGGTTACAGCATTTAGAAATTTTATTTTTAGCAAGGTTAGTGAATGGAAGTTTTAAATTATATAATTCCTTTTTTATTTCTCATTACTATTGTGGTTTTTATTCATGAATATGGACATTACTATTTTGCAAAACTTTATGGAGTAGGAATTACTGACTTTTCAATTGGTTTTGGAAAAGAATTATTTGGTTTTAACGATAAATTTGGAACAAGATGGAAGTTTTGTTTGATCCCCTTAGGCGGGTATGTAAAATTTTTTGGAGATAGAAATGTTTTTAGCCAAGCAGAACAAGTTGAGCTTTTAAAAAAATACAATAAAGAAGATCAACATAAACTATTTGTTACTAAGCCGTTATATCAAAGAGCTTTAATTGTTGCGGCCGGCCCACTAGCCAATTTTATTTTAGCTATTTTTATTTTTTCTTTTATTTATATGTTTTCTGGTAAGGACTTTACTCCCGCACAAATACTAGAAGTACAAACAGATAGTCCTGCAAAAATTGCTGGAATTCAAAAAGATGATATAATTTTATCTATCAACGAAAATAATGTTCAAAGTATTTTAGATGTATCCACTTATATTAATGCTTCTTCAGCAGATATTATAAACATCAAAGTATTAAGAAATAATGAAACACTTACTTTTAAAGTCAAACCTAAAAAAATTAAGGGCAAAGATTCATTGGGCAATAATATAAAAAAAAAAATTATTGGAATTAAGATATCTCCTCTGAATAACGAATTTAATAGAAAAAAGCTAGGTCCTGCTACCGCAATTTTTTATGGCGTTAAAGAAACGTGGTTTATAACTAAGACATCTTTTAAATTTATTGTTTCGATGCTTAAAGGCAAAGGAGACACAACTCAATTAGGAGGACCTATTAAAATTGCTAAAATTACAGGACAGGTCTCCCAACTTGGTTTCGTCGCGTTTTTAAGCATCATGGCTTATATCTCAATAAGTTTAGGTTTTATTAACTTATTTCCAATACCTATGTTAGATGGTGGTCATTTAATGTTTTATGCTTTTGAAAAAATTTTAGGAAGACCTTTGAAACAAAGAACCCAAGAAGGTTTTTTTCGAATCGGTCTTTTTTTGCTTTTTTCTTTAATGTTTTTCACTACTTTTAACGACCTTAAGGATTTAGGCTTATTTTAAGCTATTTTTCTTGTTAAAAAACCCAATAAAATCAACCTTTATTAGCCACACAATATCTTGTGTTAATAGTTATTAAGAGTACTAATAAAAGTGTTGATTTTCCTCATTATTTATACAAATTAAAAAAATATAACAATAAGGGGCATATAATATGAATAAAAAACAACTAGTAGCAAAAATATCGTCCACGTTGGGTCAGAGTAAGGCTGATGCGGAAAGAACTTTTGACTCTATTACTACAATTATTCTTGACGAACTCAAGAGTGATGAAACTGTTAAAATAGCCGGTTTTGGTACTTATAAAGTAGCAAAAAGAAAAGCAAGAGTTGGAAGAAACCCAAGAACAGGGGAGTCAATCCAAATAGCTGCTTCTCAAAAAGTTAAGTTTTTACCTGCTAAAAGCTTAAAAGAAATGTTTAATAAATAAACATTATTATTTAGTAGCTCCCATTTAGGGAGCTATTAAAATTTCACATATCTAAAATACCTCAAAAACACTGCTTTTTTTGCAAGTCTTTAATGGCTTTTT
>Ga0307986_10003927_pt1 | contig 10224 bp, 9 predicted proteins | sample EllFjometageno82_FD_203170 | JGI IMG/M metagenome (GOLD analysis project Ga0307986, IMG submission 203170) | Marine microbial communities from Ellis Fjord, Antarctic Ocean - #82 | ecosystem: Environmental > Aquatic > Marine > Unclassified | place: Southern Ocean | collected 2014-10-09
TCAGTGTGTTTTTTATTTATTTCTCGTTAATTAATGAGAAAAACATTCTTAAATGAATCAAATTGATGATAATAAAATAATTATGAAAATTACCATTAAAGATATTGCCAAGGCATTAAAAGTTTCAACTGCAACTGTATCTAAAGCAATGCAGGACTATCCTGATATAAGTAATGGAACTAAAAAAAAGGTGAAAGAGTACGCTGAAAAAATAGGCTACGAACCAAATATTCATGCCTCTTTTTTAAGAACTAAAAAAACGAAACTCATTGGAATCGTTGTTCCTGATCTAAATACTAGTTTCTACGCCGAACTTGTAGCCTCCCTAATTATTAAAATAACAGAAAATAGGTACTTACCTATCGTATTAAATTCAAATGAATCAGACCAATTAGAGCGTGAGAATCTAGAACGCCTCATGCGCCAAAAGGTCGATGGGATTTTTATTTCCTTAACTAAAAAAACGACCAATACTGATTATTTAACAAAAGTAATATCTAGTAATTGCTCTTTAATTGCATTTAGTAATATCTCTAAAATAGTCACGTGTAATAAAGTAGTGTTCAATGACAAAGAAATAATCAAACAAGCAACCGAATACTTAATTAACAAAGGAAATAGCAAAATTGCTTTTATTAGAAAAAGTTTGATTTCGCAAAATTCAATTAATCAATTTATTGGCTTTAGAGAAGCTCACCAAAAACATGAAATATTGATTGATAATAAAAGAATCGTAATATCTAATAAGGATACTATGTCTGAAGGGTATCGTATTGCTAAAAAATTATTTAATAGCGGCGTTCAAATAGATGGTTTTATTGCTTATAATGACACCCTGGCTCTTGGTGCGATGATATTTTACAAAGAAAATGGATTTGATATGCCAAAGGAGATTCGTTTTATTGGACAAGAAAATTTAGAAATTGGAACCTTTTTTACTCCTGAACTTACCTCTATTGAACAAAACATTTCTTTAATGGCTGAAAAAATAATGAGCTTATTTTTAGAAGAACAAGCTGAATTGAAACAAAAAAAGATAAGCTCTTTTAAAAGAAAAGAAATTAAAGCTAAATTAATAGAAAGAGCGTCTTCCCTCTAATGAATTTTCTAGGTAGATAAAAATTTAATATTACGCTTTAAACCTTCATATTTTGTGCGTTTAATTGCACTATTCTTAAAAATTACAGAAAAAACTTCTTGGGTCATTTCCTCCCACTCGTTTTTAGAAAGAGAAAGTAACTCAGCTGGAGGATTAAATGCTGGCTCACTATGAGGAGTAGCAAAACGATTCCATGGACAAACAGTTTGGCAAACATCACAGCCGAAAGCCCAATTATCCATTTTTCCTTGAAAATCAGTTGGAATTTCATTTTTTAACTCAATGGTGACATATGAAATACACTTACTCCCATCAATTTGGTAAGGCGCTAATAAAGCATCCGTTGGACAAGCATCTATACAGGCGGTACAACTTCCGCAATGATCAGTTGCTGGAAGATCGTGTTCTAATTCGAGATCAAGAATCAATTCTGCAATAAAGAAAAAAGAACCTGCTTTTTTTTGAAATTAAATTAGAGTTTTTTCCTATTCATCCCAATCCGCTTTTAGCGGCCCATGCCTTATCCATAACTGGAGCAGAGTCTACAAAAACTCGTCCTGCTACCTCCCCTATTTCCTGATGAATAAAATTCATCAATTGCTTTAATTTATCCTTTATGACATTGTGATAATCTTCACCAAAAGCATAGGAAGGTATTTTTGGGGCTTCAACATCAGTTTGTTTTTCTTCGGTATGATAATTAAGCAATAAGGATACCACACTTTTTGCACCTGGCACTAAAACTCTTGGATCTAGTCGTTTATCAAAATGATTTGCCATATAGGCCATTTCTCCATGATGATTTTGATTGAGCCATTGTTCTAGACGAGGGGCTTCTTTTTCTAGGAAATCTGCTTTTGAAATACCACAAGATAAAAAGCTTAAGGCTTTAGCTTTACTTTTAATAATTTCCGAATAGTGGCTTTTTTTATCAAGCATGGTAATGTTTTAATCGCTAAAACAACCCGCCTTGGCTTGCTTTAATTCTTCCCAGATGTTTATAGGCTAGTTCTGTAACCTCTCTTCCTCGTGGAGTCCTAACTATAAAACCTTGTTGGATTAAAAAGGGTTCATAGACCTCTTCTATGGTCTCTGCGTTTTCAGAAACAGCTGTAGATAAGGTAGTAATTCCCACTGGACCTCCTTTAAATTTATCAATTAAAGTGGTTAATATTTTATTATCCATTTCATCCAATCCATGAGCATCAACTTGCAATGCTTTGAGCGCATATTGAGTAATTTCCATATCTACAGAGCCGTTTCCTTTTATTTGTGCAAAATCACGAACACGTCGCAATAAAGCATTTGAAATTCTTGGGGTACCTCTGCTTCTCCCTGCAATTTCAATAGCTGCTTCTGGATCAATAGGAACTGTTAAAATTTCAGAACTTCTTTGTACAATTGTTGAAAGCAACTCTGTTGAATAGTACTCAAGTCGATTACTTATCCCAAAACGGGCTCTCATAGGTGCTGTTAGTAAGCCTGATCGAGTTGTTGCCCCAACAAGGGTAAAGGGCTCAAGATTAATCTGTACCGAGCGAGCATTAGGGCCAGATTCAATCATAATGTCAATTTTATAATCTTCCATAGCAGAATAAAGATATTCCTCAACAATGGGAGACAAACGGTGAATTTCATCAATAAATAAAATATCACGAGGCTGAAGATTCGTTAACAAGCCTGCTAGATCTCCGGGTTTATCTAAAACAGGTCCCGAAGTCATCTTAATGCCTACTTGTAATTCATTCGCTAAAATATGAGCAAGAGTAGTTTTTCCCAATCCTGGAGGACCATGAAATAAAGTATGGTCTAAGGCTTCATCTCTTTGTTTTGCAGCTTCAACAAAAACCTTTAAATTTTCTAGAATAGAATCTTGTCCTGCAAAATCATCAAAACTCAGGGGCCTTAAAGCCCTATCATGGTCTTGTTCTTCAGGTGTAAAACGTTCTTTATCGGGATCTAAATTTTCATTCATCTTTACAAATATAAAGGAACAAAATAAAAAAGAGGCCCTAAGGCCTCTTTCATATTAATATCTCTTTGAATATTAATGCTGTAATTCTTCTTCACCTTCTTTTAAAGGAATGTGTTGTGGTATAAAATCGTCATCAGCTCCAGGCTTGGAATAGTCATAGGCCCATCGGTGAACGTGAGGAATTTTTCCTGGCCAGTTACCATGCATGTGCTCTACAGGTGCTGTCCATTCAAGTGTATTTGATTTCCAAGGATTTTGTTCAGCTTCTTTTCCATAAAACATGCTAGATATAAAGTTATATAAAAAAACGAGTTGTGCAGCACCAGCAACTAAAGCAAATACTGTGATCAATATATTTATATCAGCAAGGTCATCAAAGTATGGGAATGCTGTATTTGTATAATAACGTCTTGGAAGACCTGCCATCCCAATAAAGTGCATTGGGAAAAACACACCATAGGCACAAACAGCTGTTACCCAGAAATGAAAATATCCTAAGTTTTTGTTCATCATACGACCAAACATTTTTGGAAACCAGTGGTAAACCCCAGCAAACAATCCATATAAAGCAGAAATACCCATTACCAAGTGGAAGTGAGCTACTACAAAATAAGTGTCATGAACATTAATATCTAAGGTACTGTCTCCAAGAATAATTCCCGTCAGACCTCCTGTAATAAAAGTAGAAACTAATCCAATTGAAAATAGCATGGCAGGGTTTAATTGCAAATTACCCTTCCAAAGAGTTGTGATATAATTGAAGGCCTTTACTGCCGATGGAATTGCAATTAAAAGTGTCGTAAAGGTAAATACTGAACCTAAAAATGGATTCATTCCTGAAATAAACATGTGATGTCCCCATACAATAGTTGAAAGGAATGCAATTGCCAAAATAGAGGCTACCATAGCTCGGTACCCAAAAATTGGCTTTCGTGCATTTGTTGCAATAATTTCTGATGTAATCCCCAGTGCAGGAAGCAATACAATGTATACCTCAGGGTGTCCTAAAAACCAAAATAAGTGTTCATACAAAACAGGTGAACCTCCTTGATAATGTAATACTTCTCCTTGAATAAAAATATCTGAAAGGAAGAATGATGTTCCAAAACTACGATCCATTATTAGTAATAAGGCCGCTGATAATAATACTGGGAAAGATACCACACCAATAATAGCTGTTACAAAAAACGCCCAAATAGTTAAGGGAAGACGTGTCATGCTCATTCCTTTAGTTCTTAAGTTAATTACTGTAACTATGTAATTAAGTGATCCTAGTAAAGATGAAGCTACAAAAATTGCCATTGAAACTAACCAAAGGGTCATTCCAGTTCCAGAACCAGGCTGTGCTTGTGGCAATGCACTGAGGGGTGGGTAAACAGTCCAACCTGCTGCTGCAGGTCCTGCCTCAACAAAAAGAGAACAAATCATGATAACACTAGAGAGAAAAAACAACCAAAATGAAATCATGTTTAATAAACCTGAAGCCATATCACGTGCTCCAATTTGGAGAGGAATTAATAGGTTACTAAAGGTTCCGCTAAGTCCTGCAGTCAAAACAAAAAAGACCATAATAGTTCCATGAATGGTAACCAGTGCTAAATAAACATTAGGATCCATTACCCCGTCAGGAGCCCATTTCCCCAAAAGAACTTCAAAGATTCCAAAAGGTTGCTCTGGCCATGCTAATTGAAGCCTAAATAATAGAGACATTGCAATTCCAATGATACCCATAAATAAACCAGTAATTAAATACTGCTTAGAGATCATTTTATGATCTTGACTAAAAATATATTTAGTTACAAAGGTTTCTTTGTGATGATGTTCGTGATCCTCGTCGTGAACTTGTGCTGCTGTTGACATAACTATTATTTTAAATATTTATCTATTGAATAAATTCGGCAAAAGTTTGTTGTTGTTTCATCCATTGGTTATACTCTTTCTGTGATTCTACAACTATTTTCATTTGCATATTATAGTGAGAAGCACCGCATACTTTATTGCAAAGTAAGAGGTAATCAAATTCATAAGGATCTAGAGCAGTATCACCACTTGCTACTAAATCCTTACTTTTTTCAAATCTAATTTTGTTTATTTTCTTAACCTTAGCTACCATGTCTGGATTTTGACGCATAGCCTCTGTAGTAGTTTTAGGAGTATAAGCAAATTCAGTGATCATTCCTGGCACACAATTCATTTGTGCTCTAAAGTGCGGCATGAATGCAGAGTGAAGTACATCTTGAGAACGCATTTTAAAAATAACTTCTCTTCCCACGGGTAGGTGAAGTTCTTGGACAACAACATCATCAAATCCATTAGGATCTGTGGCGTCAATCCCTACAAGGTTTTTACCACCAAAATCTTGTAAAAAACGAACATTAGCATCACCCAAAACACCATCTTGTCCAGCATAACGAGCTTTCCAGTTAAACTGTTGCGCATATAACTCAACCACAAGGGCTTCATCATTTTCTTCAACCGTCATAATATCCGTCCATGTATAGAGTCCATATAAAATCAACCCTGCTAATGTAATTACCGGAATGATAGTCCATATCATTTCAAGTTTATCATTGTCTGCATAAAACAATGCTTTTTTACCTTTCTCACCACGATACTTATATGAAAAATAATATAATAATGCTTGAGTAATGGTTTGAACAAAAAAGATTAATGCAAAAGAAATCCACATTAATTGGTCGTAATCACCTCCGTGCTCTGATGCTGCTTCTGGTAATAAAACATCACCGTAAGCCCAAAAGGAATATAGTGTAAGAGCATAAATAAAAATCAGAAAGGCGAACATTAATTTACCATTCCAATCATTGTCCTTGTCAGTGGCAACCTGTGTATTAACTTTCTTCTCTTGAGATAACTCAAAAATCTTTGTTATTTGCCATAATGCTATGGCAATTAAAACAAGAACAGAAAATATTAAAATAACATTCATTTATTTTTTCAATTAAATTTACTAATAATGAAAACGCTCACTTTCACCCATAAAAGGATCCCCTTTCGCAAATAAAGGAGCTTTTGTTAACTCACTAAATACTATAAATATGAACAATCCTAAGAAAAACAAAAAGCCTCCTATTTCAGCAACACCAATAAACCATTGATCTCCTACTGCTGAGGGCATAATCATATTATAAACATCTATATAATGCCCTAAAATGATAACGATACCTGCCATTACGATGAAATAATTAATTCGTTTGAAATCACTATTCATTAAGATTAATAGTGGGAAAATAAAGTTCATAACAACCATTCCGAAAAAGGGAAGATTGTAATCCTCAATACGTGTCATAAAATAAGTAACTTCTTCAGGAATATTTGAAAACCATATCAGCATAAATTGAGAAAACCATAAATAGGTCCAAAAAACACTAAACCCAAACATAAATTTTCCTAAATCATGGATATGACTATCGTTTACAAATTCCAAATAACCTTTAGATTTAAGATAAATTGTTATTAAGGCTATAGTTGTTACTCCTGAAACAATCATACTGGCAAAAACATACCAACCAAATAATGTGCTGAACCAATGTGGATCAATTGACATGATCCAATCCCATGACATAACAGATTCTGAATAAATAAAGAATACTAGAAAAGCTGCTGATATTCTGAAATTTTTCTTGTGGTTTGAAATATTATCAGATTGATCTTGAGCTAAAGAAAATTTACGCGAAAAATATCTATAGATTGTCCAGCCTAGAAGAAATAAAATAGCTCTAACAAGAAAAAAGGGCACATTTAAATATCCGGTTTTACCAGCAATTAATTCGTCATGTGCTACTACCTCAGGATCCATCCATATAAATAAATGATTTAAATGCATTCCCGATAGCGCTAGAATCACGATAATTACAATTCCTCCTGGAAGTAAGTAAGCAGTAATTCCTTCCATTACTCTATAAAGAACAGGAGACCACCCCGCTTGAGCAGCACGTTGAATTGCATAAAAAGCGAGTACACCTAAAGAGATCATAAAAAAGAAAAAAGCAGCAACATAAAATGCAGCCCACGGCTTGTTACTCAATTGATGAAAAAGGTGCTCGTCATGACTAGTGTTATGTGTTTCCTGGTGTGAAGAGGAGGCGTGATCGTCTACTACAGAAGTCTCATGACCTTCAGAAACAGCATGAGTATCTTCTTCACCATGAATAGTTGTGGTAGTTTCATCATGAGATTCTCCGTGGCCTTCACCATGACTTGAAGCAACCATTGCTTTGGCTTCTTCGATTGTCTTCGGTGCATTTATGAATCCATATGCAAGACCTAAAAATCCAATTACCATAAAGGCAATTGCTAAATTTCTAAGTTTATTTGGAAAAGTATACATCATTATATTTCCTTAATATTATTTAATAAGTTTATTTCTCAATTCCATTACATGCTGAGCAATTTGCCAACGTTCTTTTGCATTAACCTGGCCGGCATGTGACCCCATTGCATTTTTACCATACATTAAAACATGATAAATACTTCCTGGAGTAATTTCTCTGTCTGCATAACTAGGGACTCCAAGAAATTTCTCCCGTGTCATTAAAATTCCTTGTCCATCACCTTTATTTCCGTGACATACTGCACAATATATTCCGTATAATTCTTTTCCATTGACTTTATTCACATCAATATCCTCAATGGGAGACATTAAAGTTGTTTTAGCCGATTCATAGCCCTCATTAGTATCAGGATAATCATAAGGCTCCCATCCTCTAGCGATGGATCCCTCTACAGGAATTTGAGCTTCAATCCCATTTGAAAATGCATCAGAATCTGCATAGGTCTCATACCCAACAGGTTCATACATGTTTGGGAAATATTGATAGTTTGGGCGTGAGGGGTCAGCACAAGACTGCACGACTAGAGCAAAAATCATACATACTAAAAGACTTTTGTAATTCATCTATTCTGGCTTTTCTATAATTGATATATCTATTGCACCTGACTTTTTCAAAAAACTTGTAAGTTCTTTTTCATTGTCTTGAAGTTCAATTTCTACTAAAAATTTATCATCCGTTGTTAAAGGGTTTGGATTTTCTGCTTTTTTGAATGGCCATAATTTACTTCGCATATAAAAAGTAAGAACCATTAAATGAGCTGCAAAAAAAACAGTTAACTCAAACATAATTGGAACAAATGAAGGCATATTCTCTAAATAAGAAAAACTTGGCTTTCCACCGATATTTTGAGGCCAATCGTCAATCATAATATATTTCATCATGACCGTTGCAACTATTAAACCAATACATCCATAAATAAAGGCCATAATAGCAAGACGTGTTTCTTTTAGACCCATAGCCTTATCCAAACCATGGACAGGAAAAGGTGTGTAAACCTCTTCAATATTATATTTTTCTTTACGAATATTTTTAACTGCACTTAAAAGCACGTCATCATCGTCATAAAGAGCATGTACTACTTTATTACTCATCCTTTTCCATCTCTTAATCGTTTAAAATTATCTCCAGAAGATTTTAATATTGTCTTAACCTCTGCCTGAGCAATTACAGGGAAAGTCCTTGCGTACAACAAAAATAACACAAAGAAGAATCCTATGGTTCCTATAAAAATTCCAATATCTACAAATGTTGGTGAAAACATTGTCCATGATGATGGAAGGTAATCTCTGTGTAATGATGTCACAATAATCACAAAACGCTCAAACCACATTCCGATATTTACCACAATAGAAATGATGAAAGAGAACATAATACTAGTCCGTAGTTTTTTGAACCACATAAATTGTGGTGAAAACACATTACAAGTCATCATTGACCAATATGCCCACCAGTAGGGTCCAGTTGCTCGGTTCAAAAAGGCGTATTGTTCGTATTCAACTCCTGAATACCATGCAATAAATAGCTCCGTAATATAGGCAACCCCAACTATAGAACCTGTAATCATTATTACAATATTCATCAATTCAATATGTTGAACTGTGATATAATTTTCTAGGTTAGATACTTTACGCATAATAATCAACAGCGTATTTACCATCGCAAACCCTGAAAATACAGCTCCAGCAACAAAATAAGGAGGGAAAATAGTGGTGTGCCATCCTGGAATTACAGAGGTAGCAAAATCAAAAGATACAATAGTGTGTACAGAAAGTACTAAGGGAGTTGCCAAGCCAGCTAAAACTAGTGACACTTCTTCAAAACGCTGCCAGTCTTTTGCACGTCCAGACCACCCAAAACTTAACAAGCTGTATATCTTTTTTTGAAAAGGCATAACTGCACGATCACGAATCATTGCAAAATCTGGTAACAAGCCGGTCCACCAAAAAACTAGTGAAACGGATAAGTAAGTTGAAATTGCAAATACGTCCCATAATAAAGGGGAGTTAAAGTTTACCCAAAGAGACCCAAATGAGTTAGGAATAGGTAATACCCAATACGCTAACCAAGGACGCCCCATATGAATAATTGGAAATAATCCTGCTTGAATTACAGAAAAAATTGTCATGGCCTCTGCAGAACGGTTAATTGCCATACGCCATTTTTGTCTAAACAATAAAAGTACTGCAGAGATTAATGTTCCTGCGTGTCCAATTCCAACCCACCAAACAAAATTTGTAATATCCCAAGCCCATCCAACGGTCTTATTAAGTCCCCAGGTTCCTATTCCAGTCGAGATGGTGTATATAATGCAACCAACTCCCCATAAAAAAGCAGTTAAGGCAATTCCAAAGACAATCCACCACTGTTTATTTGCAGCTCCTTCAACGGGCGCAGCAACATCGACTGTTACATCATGGTATGATTTATCTCCTGTAACAAGGGGCTTTCTTATCGGTGCTTCGTAATGCGATGCCATATTACAATAATTGTTTTCTAAATTGTTTTATCATCCGTGTTTCTAACCTTAGTATGATACATAACGTTTGGCTTTGTTCCAACAGCCTCCAGTAAATGATACATTCTTTTGTCTTCTAATAATTTTGAAACTTCACTTTCTTTATCGTTGATGTCTCCAAAAGCCATTGCGCCAGTACTACATGCGTTAGAACAAGCTGTTTGGAAGGTTCCATCTTTGATTTCTTCTCCTTTTAATTTGGCATCTAAAATAGTTTTTTGAGTCATTTGAATACAAAAAGAACATTTTTCCATTACTCCACGTGAACGAACTACTACATCTG
>Ga0307986_10003928_pt1 | contig 10224 bp, 13 predicted proteins | sample EllFjometageno82_FD_203170 | JGI IMG/M metagenome (GOLD analysis project Ga0307986, IMG submission 203170) | Marine microbial communities from Ellis Fjord, Antarctic Ocean - #82 | ecosystem: Environmental > Aquatic > Marine > Unclassified | place: Southern Ocean | collected 2014-10-09
AGTAACTAATTCCTCTGAAGGCCTAATATTTTTAATTTTTCTATCTTTGCCGCTAACACCATCTGGAGTTAAAAGTACAAAATATCCTTTTTGTATTCCATCATCAATAATTTTAGCAATAGTTTTGTAAGAATATTCAGAAACCTTTTTCGCTATTTCTTCTTTGTAAATTTCTTTACCTAATTCATTAGCGTGAAATATTTGAAGAAAAATTTTAACTCTTTTAATGTTTGCAAAGCACCAGTTTAGTGTCTCTGTCTTTTGACGTATTGAAAAAATATAATGGATACAACCTGATATTTCCAAACCAAGAGTTTTAAACTCACTCTCAGTAATCTTATAAGGTAGTTTATCTAGATTCAAATTTTCTAATATTCTACTATCTCTTAATTTTTGTTCTTCCATATTTATTTTTTTAAAAAAAAACTAGAAAGATAAAAAAATATTTTTTTAGCAATTTTTCAAGTGCTTGAAATTTGATCAAGGTATCAGTTACTTAAATTTAGCAAAGTAGTTAAAATAAGTCTAGAAAATAATAAGAGAAAACCTAAGTGTATGTCTATCATTTTATATCGTTAGAAAAAAAATATAAACATATAGCAACTGCGGGACCTATGCCTAAAGCAAAAAGTAAAGTACCAATTCCTACTATACCTCCTAAAAACCAGCCAAGCAAAACTACAATTATTTCAATGCATGTTCTAACGAAAGCGATAGGTGCATTAGTTTTTTTTTGTAATCCTGTCATCAAACCATCTCTTGGTCCAGGTCCTAAGTTGGCTATTAAATACATTGCTGTCCCAAAGCCAATTATTAATATGCCAGCAAAAACCATAAGGAGTTGAAAAAAAAATTCATTAGGTTTTTCGAAATTGTAAATCGTTAGATCAATCATAATAGCGATAATTATAAAATTAATAACTGTACCCATTCCTATTTTTTGATCTAAAAAATACCAAAGCGATAAAACTAAAAAACTTACTAAAAAAGCGATAGTTCCAATGGAGAGATCAAGACTTATAGCCACCCCTTGATGAAGAACATTCCAAGGGGAAGCACCAATGCCCGAAACAATTAATAAACCTTCACCAAAACCAAAGAAAACTAGGCCCGTACAAAGATAAAATAAAGTTTTTAAAGAAGGTTTTAAGTTGGTTGGGGATTCGGAGCTCCAGGATAGTTTAGGAATCTTTTTAATTTTTAGAAACATTGATCTATTTATCAAATGTCCAAAGTATACACAATCAACATATTATTCTATATTCAATTACTATATGAATAAAAAAAATTTTTTTGATTTTGATTTTAAAGGTTTAACATTTTTTTTAAATAAAGATTTAAAAATTGAAGAAAAAAAATTATCCATGCGTAGTAAGCAGATTTGGCAATCTGTTTATAAAAAAGGTTCTTTTGAAATTAATGACCTAACCACTTTCACTTTAGAACTTAGAAATAAACTTAATGATTTAATTAGTTTACAAAGACCAAAAATTGTTAAAACTCAAACTTCAAGTGACGGGACTATAAAGTGGCTAATCAAACTGTTTGACAGCAACGAAGTAGAGTGTGTTTACATTCCAGAAAAAACTAGAGCAACCCTTTGTATATCTTCACAGGTGGGTTGTACCTTAAACTGCAGATTTTGTCATACGGGTACGCAACGTTTGGTTAAAAATTTAAGTTTTGCTGAAATTGTTAGTCAAGTGATAATTGCAAAAGAACAGCTTAAAGATTGGAATGAACAAAAAAAAATAACTAATATTGTTTTAATGGGCATGGGGGAGCCTTTTTACAATTATGATAATGTAAAAACTGCAGTTGAAATTTTTAAAAATGTAGAGGGATTAAATTATGGACCAAAAAAAATAACTGTATCAACAGCAGGCATTGCTAACAAAATTCCTGATGCTGCCACAGAGATAGGCACATACCTTGCTCTTTCACTGCATGCTCCAAATGACGATATAAGAGAGATGATCATGCCCATTAATAAAAAATTTAAAATTAAAGATCTTATCCAGCAGTGTAAATACTACAGCTCAATCGTTAAAGAAAAAATAACTCTAGAATATGTTATGCTTAGAGGCATAAATGACAGCCTGGAATGTGCTAAACAACTAGTAAAACTCATGGCTCAATTCCCGTGTAAAGTTAATCTTATAGAATTTAATCCTTGGCCAGGTGTTCAATACTTGCCAACCGAAAGGAAAGAAATGGAAAAATTTGGAAAGGTTGTTCAAGATGCTGGATATATAGCAACTATTAGAAGATCGCGCGGTCAAGATATTTTAGGTGCGTGTGGTCAACTAAGAACAGAAAGTGAAAAAAAGAAAATTTTATAATTATCTAAAAAATCTTATACTTTTAACAATTATTTTTGTACTAAAATTTATAAATTTGCTAAGAAAATTATTGTGAATGTTCTCAATACATTTTTCAAAATTAATTATTTTATTGTTATTTTTTGAAACAAAGTTTTCAAAAAGATTGAAATTGTTTTTGTTCCAAACATTTAAGTGAATTTGTGTTGATTGTATTCCAAAAGGAAGCATAATTTCTTTATAAAATAACTGAGGTATAAAACTTAAACTATGTTCTTTATAAGGAATTAAACCATACCCATCAATTACATACTCAATCCCAGATTCTTTTAAAGCAGCAAAAGTATTCTTGTCGTATGTATGATTAGGCGCAAAAAAAGATCTAATCTTTATTTTCTCATCTTCAAATTTTTTAAGTCCTTTTTTTATTCTAGAAACTTGTGTCGAATAATTATGCCCACAGAATTCAGATCTTCCTCCAAAATTAAAGTAGTCTTTCTTGTTTGTTTCCTGATCATAAACATGCGAAAAACCATGCATAGAAATTTCCCATCCTTTTTTTTGCCAGGATCTTATTTTATTCCAGAAATTGTAATTTCTTTCATAAGCGTAAAGTTCTTTGTCTTCATTGCAGGGGACTACACCTAAGAGTGGTTTAATATTATATTTATTAAATAAAGTTTCACATTTGTCCATTAACGTCCAATTCATATTTTCAGCCACATCATCAATACGTATTAATAATCCCGTGTATCTATTTTTTAATTTTTTAATTGTATTAATCATTTAAGGTTTTAATTTATACTATTGTTGATTATAAAACCAGAGATCGATAATAGTAGCTTAATATGAATAAAAAAAAATTTGAAGAATATACGAAAAATCTTAATCTGAAACAAATTCATACAGGAAGTATCTGGACCGAAGGACCTTGTTATTTAAAAAAACTAAATAAAGTTGTTTGGAGCGATATCCCAAATAATAGAATGTTAAGTTTTGATTTTAAAAAAGTCGAAATTTTTAGATCGCCTTCAAATTTTTCAAACGGTAACACAACTGATAATCAAGGTAATCTTGTAACATGTGAACATGGAGCAAGAAGAGTAACAACAACAGATCAAAACAATGTTATTACTTTAATCACCGATGAATATAATGACAAAAGATTAAACTCACCAAACGATGTATGTGTTCACTCAAATGGAACGGTTTTTTTTACAGATCCTCCTTACGGAATTATTAATCCTAAACGCGTAGAAGGTTTTCCAGGTAAGATGATGTACGATGGATGTTATGTTTTTAAATATGATCCAAAGACAAAATTACTAGAAGCTTTTGTGACCGATATGGACCGACCAAATGGTATTTCCTTTTCGCTTGATGAATCTAATTTATTTGTTTCAAACACAGGAAATAAAAAATATATAAGAAGATACGATATAGATAAAAATTTGAAAATTACTAACCCCATAGAATTTGCTAAAACAGATCCCGATTATGTTTTTGATGGCTTTAGATTTGATGCTGATAACAATCTATGGACAAGCTGTGGTGATGGAGTGGCATGCTATGCTCCTACAGGAGAACAAATTGGATATATAAAAATGCAAGAACGTGTGTCTAATGTTGATTTTGGAGGTGTTGATGGAAAGACATTATTCATTACAGCCAGCACTTCTTTTTATATGGCTAACTTAAGTATTAAAGGAGCAAAGTTTAAATAGAATATGAATAAAAAAGTTTTAATTACAGGTGCTTCCGGTCATTTAGGTGGAATGCTTTTTAAATCTTTAGCAGACATTGGCTACAAAAACCTTGTAGGAACAGATTTAAAAAAAAAAAATTTAGAAAAGAATCAAAAATTTATATTAGCTAATCTTAAAAATCTCAACGCGATCATAAAGATGACCAAAGGAGTTCACGCTATTGTTCATTTTGGTGCTATACCTATTGAAGATACCCAGCCTAATATTCTACAAAATAATATTATAGGTACCTACAATCTCTTTGAAGCAGCAAGAATAAACAAAGTAAAAAGAATAATTTTTGCAAGTTCAAACCATGCTATTGGTTTTCATAGAAGAACGACAAAGTTAAATCAGTTTTCAAATCAAAGACCCGATAGCCATTACGGTTTAAGCAAAGCTTTTGGAGAAGAATTATCTCGTTTTTATGCTGATAAATTTAACATCAAATCGATGTGCATCAGAATAGGATCGTGCTTGAGAGTTCCAGAAGACAGAAGGCATATATCAACTTGGATTAGCTACAGAGATCTTACGCAATTAGTTAATATTGGGATTAAGAATAAAGTCATCCACCATGAAATCGTTTATGGAGCATCCCAAAATAAAAAAACGTGGTGGAACAATTTACGAGCTCATCAACTTGGTTACAGACCTGTAGATAGTGCTGATAAATTTAATTTTAGTTTACTAAGTAAAAATGAGCATAAAGATAAAATGGCCTTACTTTTCCAAGGAGGTGTTTTCACATCTGTAAATTTTAAAGGTGACATTAAAAGTATTAAATAAAATTAACCTAATATTATAATTAATATGTTTTTTAAAAAACTTCTTCAAGAAATTAAAGATGTTGTAATACCATTATATAAAATTTTAATTCCTTTTGTTTTTATTATTAAATTCTTAGAGATCACAGGCATAGTGGACCTAATTGCTAAAGCCTTTGCTCCTTTAATGGGACTGATTGGTTTACCTTCTGAACTAGGAATTATTTGGGTGACAGCTTTAGTGGTTAATATTTACGCAGCATTAATTTTATTTGTAAACCTCCTGCCAGCCCTAGATGTGAGCGTTGCCGAAATTACTATTCTAACTGTAGCTATGTTGCTGTGCCACAACCTTTTAGTGGAATCGGCTATATCGAGATCAGCCGGTGTTTCTTTTTTATTTACTTCTTTTTACAGGATTGTCTCAGCTTTTTTTGTTTGTAGCATTTTAAATTTAATTTATAGTAAATTTAATTACCTGCAAGAACCATTCATAACTTCTTTCACACTAGAACCGCCACATTCAGGTTTATGGTTCTGGTTAAAAGATCAAATATATTATTTATTTTATATTTTTGTTATTGTGTTATTACTCATCACAATATTAGAAATTCTTAAATTTATAGGCATAGAAAGTTTTTTAAAAAAAATATTGATTCCACCATTAAGATTGTTCGGCATTAGTGAATCCGCTATGAATATTATTATTGTAGGAATGACAATTGGACTCCAATTTGGTGGGGGTATTTTAATTAAGGAAGTTAATTCTTCTAAAATCGACAAACAAAGTGTTTTTCTCTCAATTTTAATGATTAACCTTGTTCATGCTATTATTGAAGATACATTATTGATGCTTGCCGTAGGAGGACACTTTTCAGGAGTTGTTTTTGCAAGAATTATTTTTGGCTTATTAATTTCTTTATTAATGTTAAAAATATATCAAATCTTTAATTTATTCTTTGAAAGATATATTTTTAATGAAAAGCTAAAGTCATTGCCAACCGCGAAGCGGAATTAAAATTATTTTTCTTCTTCGTCTTCTTCGCTATCAAGATTTAAATCGTCATCATCATTTAGATCTTCTTCTTCCTCGTCTTCAAAATTATCATCTTCATTAGAATTATGCAGTTCTGCAAATTCTACTTTTTCTTTTTTTACCCATTTTTCTGCTGATTTTGGAATTTCTTCTTCTTCTTCCCATGCTTCGATATCTAAGATTTCTAAATCCAAAGCCTCAGCTGCTGAATCTAGGTCTAATTGAAGTTCTTCCAGAGTTTCTAAAAATTCTTTATATGTCATTTTATTTTTTTAATTAATTTATTATCTGCCATGTATACTAATTTTTTAATTATTAAAAGAATATCTGAAATCAAGGTAAATAGTGCAAAATTAGATGATTTATTTTGCGTACCTTTCTTTTTTGTCTCTTCACTAGCTTGTTCCTTAAACTTAAAAAACATATTTATCAGTTAGATAAATAAGTAATCCAACTGCTATTCCTGTAAGTAAATAAAAGTAGACTTCTTTCATAAAATATAATTTTTAATATGTAGCTCTACCACCACTTAAATCAAATACCGCACCTGTAGTATAAGAATTTTCCTCGCTAACTAACCATGTCACAAGTGAAGCTAACTCTTCAACAAGAATAAATCTATTTCTAGGAATCTTAGACATCATGTAATCAATATGTTCTTTTGTCATTTGATCAAAAATTCTAGTTTTCGCTGCAGCTGGTGTCACCGTGTTGACTGCAACATTCTTATTAGCCAATTCTTTACCTAAAGATTTGGTTAAACCAATTACCCCCGCTTTAGAAGTGCTGTAAGCTGATGCATTAGGGTTACCTTCTTTTCCAGCAATAGATGAAATATTCACAATTCGTCCATAATTATTTTTAATCATATGTGGAGTAATTGCTTTTAGACAATAAAAAACTGCATTCAGATTTAATTCTAAAACTTTTTTCCATTCATCAACCGGATAGTTCCAAACTGTAGTATTTTTTCCTGCTATACCTGCGTTGTTAATAAAAATATCTATCTTTGTACTTTTAGTCACTTTTTCTACTTCTGTATTTACTTGATTAAAATTGGTAACATCAATGATCGTAGAAGATAAGCTTGGGTTATTTAATTTTTTTATCGTATTTTCGACTGCAATTTTGTCTAAGTCCCAAATGATTACATGTGCACCTGAATCTAGAAATCGTTTAGTCATAGCAAGCCCAAAACCTTGTGCACCACCAGTAACAATGGCTGTTCTATTATTTAGATTAAACTTATTCATGTTTATAAATTTTTAAATTAAAAAAATTAAGATTACAATAAACTATTTATCAATCACTACTTAACTTATATTCATAGATCGTATAAGAATATTTGAAATTTTATGGATACAATAGTTTTTATTACAGTTTTATTTTCTGCCGTTTTACACGCTATCTGGAATAGCATGGCTAGTAAATACAAAAATAAAAACGTATCTATTCCTGCAATTGTTTATGGACATGTTCCAGCATGTCTTATTGCTGTAATTTTTTTGCCGTTACCAAGCATTGAAAGTTTTCCTTATATTATACTTAGTGCTTTAATCCATCAAGGTTATCAAAATTTTCTCTTAACAGCTTACCAGACAGGAAAGTTTACAACAGTTTATCCTATTGCTCGTGGTTTCGGCCCATTAGTTGCAACTTTAATTTCAATTATTTTTTTAGGAGTTTACTTAAAGGCATTTACTATTTTATCTATTTTACTTATTTCACTGGGTGTCATTTTAATTGGTTTATTCAGCAAGTCTGTACTGAAAAATAATAAAATACTTTATACTTCATTGGCCACTGGAGTTTTCATTGGAATTTATTCTGTCGTTGACGGACATGGTGCAAGAGTAAGCGGTTCTGCTGTTAGCTACATGAGCTGGGTGTTTATTTTTAGCGCTTTATTTTTTCCTGTTGTCTTGCACTTCAGAAAGCAAAAAAATATTTTAAAAAAAACTTTAACAGAAGGAAAATTTGTTTTTTGGATTGGTGGAAGTTTTTCCTATCTTGCTTATGTAATTACTGTTTGGGCTTTTACAAAAGCGCCTATTCCTATGGTGAGTGCTTTAAGAGAATCCAGTATAATATTTGCAATATTTATTAGCTATTTTTACCTGAAAGATAAAATTAATCTTTATAAGGTAATTTCAATATTTATAATTTTCCTAGGCGTTATAGGATTAAAATTATTTTAAAAGAAGGGAAAATTAAATTCCCTTCTTTTGATCTTAAATTAATTAAAAGTTATTATTACCTTTAGTCGAAATATGACCTAAAATTTTTCCTTTATTAGGTCCCTTTTTAATTCTGTATCCTGTTGTACCGTTGCCATAGGCTTCAACGGCAGTTTTTCTTTTTTCAATCGCTTTTTCTTTTTTATCGTTTGTGTGTTGGTTCTTGATCGTCTTCATTAGATGATCTTTGATCTTAAGCATAGGTTTACCTCACTGTTAAAGTTTACCTACTTTTAACTCATGTAGATGAGTCACTTTTGATCCATGTGAATGGCACACTTGTTTTACAAGTATAAAATAACTATAGCTTCAATACTAGAATAGTCAATGTCATGAAAATGAAAAAAACCTTCATATTCTCCCTTTTCGTACTCTTTTGTAGTTCTGCTTACGCAAATCCAAAGGTTGTGACTGCCTTGAAAGAAGGGGGAAAAATAATATTTATTAGACACGCTTACGCTCCAGGAGGAGGAGACCCAAATAACTTTGACATTAGAGATTGTTCAACCCAGAGAAATTTAAATACAACCGGCATAAACCAGGCAAAGCGTATAGGGCAATTTTTTAAAGATAATAAAATTTCTATTGATTCAGTTCTTTCCAGTGAGTGGTGCCGATGTAAAGACACAGCCAAGAATGCTTTTAAAAATTATGAAACTTTTAAAGCATTAAACTCTTTCTTTTCTGTGAAATTTTCAAAAAATAGAGAAAAGCAAATGAAAGACCTAAAATTTTTTGTTAAAAACTGGGATAGTAAAAAAAATATAGTTTTTGTGACTCATTATGTGGTAATTTATGAAGCTCTTAATAAAGCTGTAAATTCAGGAGAAATTATAGTAGTTGATAAAAAACTTAAACTTATTGGAATTGTAGAAATAGATTAGGATGGATAAAGAAAATTTAAAAAAAATAACTGCTTTATTAGTACATGTTGCTAAGGTAGATGAGATTTATACTAAAAAAGAAAGAGGAATAATTGAGAACTTTATTATGTCTTTTTCCTACAACGATAAGGACTGTGAAGCTATTCTGCAAGATGCAGAAAAATTAGAAGCAGATTCCATCCAGTTATTTAACTTCACTAGTGCTATCAAAAAAGAGTCTTTAGAGGTTAAGACAGAAATTATCGAGCACCTATGGAAAATTATTATTTCAGATCAAAGCGTTGATCAGTATGAGTCTAGTCTAATGAGACGTATCTGTGGTTTAATTTACTTTCCAGACAAATTATCAGGTGACATTAAGCTTAAGATCTTAAAATCTTAATTAAACTGAAAAATTATTAATTAGCTAAAGATCTATCAGCGTTCATGATCTTAGTCCAAACAGCAACAAAGTCCTTAACAAATTTTTCTTTGTTATCATCTTGTGCGTACACTTCGGCATAAGATCTAAGGACGGAATTAGAACCAAAAACTAGATCAACCCTCGTAGCTGTAAACTTGGTTTTATTATTTTTACGATCAATAATGTTGTAAGAATTTTTGCCAGTCGGTTCCCACTTGTATTTCATATCCGTTAGGTGAACAAAAAAATCATTAGTCAAAGCACCAACTTTATCCGTAAAGACACCGTGCTTCGATCCGCCGTAGTTCGTTCCTAGTACTCTCATACCGCCAACTAAACAAGTCATTTCTTTTGCTGTAAGATTCATAAGAGAGGCTCTATCAAGCATTAACTCTTCTGGCATTACAGAATATTCTTGTTTAGCCCAATTTCTAAAAGCATCATGAATAGGTTCTAATACTTTGAAGCTATCTTGATCTGTCTGATCTTGAGCTGCATCACCACGACCCGCAGTGAAAGGGACTTTCACTTTAGAACCAGCTTTTTTAATAGATTTTTCTAAGCCAACATTACCTGCTAAAATAATTGTATCGGCAACGCTAGCTCCTGTTTTTTTAGCTATGCCCTCCAGAACTTTTAGCACTTTACCAAGTCTAGCTGGCTCGTTGCCTTTCCAATCTTTTTGAGGTGCTAAACGAATTCTTCCACCATTTGCTCCTCCTCTATTATCAGTTCTTCTAAATGTTCTAGCACTATCCCAAGCTGTAGCTATTAAATCACCAGTGCTAATTTTACTTGCTCCTATAAGTTTTTTAACTTTTTCAGCGCTAT
>Ga0307986_10003933_pt1 | contig 10218 bp, 8 predicted proteins | sample EllFjometageno82_FD_203170 | JGI IMG/M metagenome (GOLD analysis project Ga0307986, IMG submission 203170) | Marine microbial communities from Ellis Fjord, Antarctic Ocean - #82 | ecosystem: Environmental > Aquatic > Marine > Unclassified | place: Southern Ocean | collected 2014-10-09
TGGGAAGGCAAAAGAAGCTTTGTTTTTTTCAACAATATTTTTTATCTCTAAAGCAAGAATATCTTTAACGTTCATCCACTCTTGGTATTGTTTAGTTTTAGTAAAACATATTAATTTTATATCTATTGAACTGGCAGCAAATTGGTCAATCTTAACAGATAAGATTGCATTATCATTTACAGCAAAATCTTTGTTGTCTCTTATGTAGCTTTCTATTTGGTTTTTAATATTTTTCAGTTGTTCGCCTGTTGTCCGATACTCAACTCCAATTATCCAATTAATTCTTCTATTTGTAATTTGTGAATTATTAATTACGGCTTTTTCTGCAAACTGAAAATTTGGGATTGTAGCTAAAGATTTATCAAATCTTCTTACTACGGTTGACCTGAAACCAATGCCTTCAACGGTTCCTTCGATTACTCCATCTACAAATATCCAATCACCAACCTGAAACCTTCTTTCAACTAATACTAATATCCCTGATATTAAATTTTTAAATAAATCTTGTGCTCCTAACGCGACAGCGACTCCAAATAGACCTAACCCGGCAATAATTGGGCCAATTTTTATCCCCCAAAGTTCTAGTACAGCGGCAGCTCCTAGTATTAAGATTAAAACTTTTATAGCTTTAATTATCCAATTAATTAGATCTCTAGAGAGTAAGCTCCCTACAGATTTAATTATAACTGAGAACGGACCAATGATTTGATGAAAAGACCAAAAAATTAAAATTGTAATTAGTGATCTATTAATTATATCAACTACGTTGCTTTCAACAGTTAAAAAACTTGTCGAGACAAAAAATCCAAGAACGATTGGAAAGAACTTTGCTGGGCCTTCCATAGAAAAAACTAAAGAATTATCAAACTTGTTAGTTGTTTTTAGAACATACTTCTCTAATCTCTTAACAACAAATTTAGCGAATATTCCTCTTAGAAAAAGAAAAAAAAGAAAAATTACTAAAGCAATAATTATTTCAGAAATATTTATTCCTGAAACTCCATTTCTCCAAACTTCTAAAAATAAATCTTTAAATTTTTCTAATACACTCATTAATTTAGGTCTTTCAATTTAAATATTTCATCGCCAGGATTAAAAATTTCTATTTTTTTCCATCCTTGAGACTCAAAAATGTCAGCTACTTTTTTACTTATACACATAACGGTTGACTGTGTCACTAATGGGTTTAATCCATAATTTTTCACTATAGCTATAAAACTCTCAGCACTTCTAGCTGAATAAATATAAATAAGATTGGGTGGGAAATTTTCTATTAATTGTTTGTTTTCGTTGTTTAGATTGCTGATAACTTCAGAAGAGTAATTTACAATTTTTTTTATTTTTAGCCCCTCATTTTTTAATTCCAAATCTAGGTCATAAGAAATATTATCACCACAAAAGTAAGCAAGATTTGCATTTTTATTAACTTTGTCTGAAACCATTATTAGATTTTTTAAGGCGTTTACTGTTCCTCCAGCTGATGATGTGTTTATAAAACCTGATTGCCGTGCAATTTTTTCCGTAATCGAACCTACGCAAAAACAATGTACGCTTTTATTTGTACTGGTTAGCTTAAGATTTCTAACAGCGTTTGCACTCGTAAAAATAAAAGCATCAAAGTTATCTGGATTTACCAATTCTGTTTCCAGGGTAGAAATTTTTAAGGTTGGTAAATGAATAATTTTATGGCCGTAAGCAAAAAGTTTTTCCATTAAATCTTCAGCATCCATTAGTGGCCTTGTAATTAATATATTCATTTTTTTTTAAAACTATTTCCAGCTTTTTTTAAAAGTTCCATTCCAACTATTGCTCCTAAGTCTGCTCCATCTTCTCTTCTGCCTTTTCTTTTGTAAATATAATCTTGATCCCCACTATCAGAAAAAAGTTGTGCTGATAATGTAAGTTCATTTTTTTGTATTATTGCTAAACCACCAACTGCTGTATCACAATCACCACCTAATGTTTTCAAAAGACTACGTTCTGCTAAAGCACATTGCATAGTTTCTTCGTTATTAATTTTTTTTAAAATTTTAATAGTATTTATTTCATCCTTTCGACACTGAGCAGCGATAATACCTTGCCCAACCGCAGGCAACATTTCTTCAACAGAAAAAATATGTTTTATATTTTCTTCTAATTTCAAAGTTTTAACTCCTGCCAGCGCAAGAACAATACCATCATACAATCCATCTTTTAGTTTTTGAATTCTAGTATCAATATTTCCTCTAATGTTTTTAACTAAAACATCTTTATTAATTAATTTTAATTGAAGATCTCTTCTTCTAGAACTTGAGCCCATAATCCCATCTTTTAATTCTTTAAGATTTGAATGCTTAAGACTGACAAATACATCTCTTGGATCGTTTCTTTCAATATACGCTGCTATGTTCAAAGATGGTATTTCTTCTGAAGCCATGTCTTTTAAAGAATGAACCGCTATGTCTATTTTTTTTGTTATGAGACTTTCTTCTATTTCTTTGCAAAACAAATTTTTTCCACCAATTTCAGACAATTTTTTGTCATGAAATATATCACCTGATGTTTTTATGCTTTGAATCTCAATTTCATCACTCGATAAGCTAGGCTCTGACTCTAGAATCAGTCCTTTTACTTTAGCTGCATATGCTAAAGAAAGTTTGCTGCCACGAGCTCCAATTGTAATTTTTTTCATTATTAATTTATATTTTTAAGAATTTTATTTTATACTATTCTTATATTGTGTTCATAATTTAATGAAAAAAAATATTACTTTTTTAGGAATTGAAACTAGTTGTGATGAAACAGCGGCTTCTGTAATTCAAGAGAACGCGGATGGCTCTGCGAAAATACTATCAAATATTGTGTCTAGTCAGATTAAGGAACATGAGGAGTTTGGTGGTGTAGTCCCTGAATTAGCCGCTAGATCTCATGTAGAAAATATAGATTTTATTATCAGCAAAGCATTGGAGGATAGCAAATTAACTATTGGGGAAATGGATGGCATAGCAGCAACGGCTGGTCCTGGTTTAATGGTTTGCCTAACCGTCGGACTTAATATTGGAAAATCAATTGCTGCTTTTGCTAATAAACCTTTTGTAGCAGTTAACCATCTTGAAGGTCATGCCTTGAGTCCTGGTTTAGAAAATAAAATAGAGTTTCCTTATTTGCTTTTATTAATTTCCGGAGGTCATTCACAATATCTTATAGTAAGAGATATTAATGAATACGAGCAACTAGGTACAACGATTGATGATGCTCTAGGTGAAGCATTTGATAAAACAGCAAAAATGTTAGACCTTGGTTATCCGGGTGGCCCAAATATTGAAAAATTTTCAAAGCTTGGTGATAAAAACTTTTATAAATTACCTGAGCCCATCATTAATCGAGCTGGGTGCAATTTATCCTTTGCGGGTCTTAAGACTGCTGTTTTAAGGGAGTCTAAAAATATAAATGGAAATCTTCAACTTAAATATAATCTTGCTGCCTCCTTTCAGAATACGGTGAATAAAATTTTAATTAAAAAAACTAAAGAAGCCATGAGACAATTTAGGAATAAAACTTTATTAAAAGAAAAAATATCTTTTGTTATTGCAGGCGGTGTAGCTGCCAACCAATCTATAAGAGAAAATTTAACTCTTGTGTGTAAGGAAATGAATTTTATCCCACTACTACCTGATTTAAAATTTTGTGGTGATAATGCTGCAATGATTGCGTGGGCAGGTATTAAGAGGTACAAAAAAAAATTAACTGATAAATTAGACTTTGTTGCTAAATCAAGATGGCCATTAGATCCGACTGCTAAATATTTAAAAGGACCTGGTTTAAAACTTTAATCTATTTATTGTCCAAAATGAGTTTTCTATGAAAAACACAATAATTTTATTTTATTCTTGAGAGTTTGTACAAGAATCTCTGAATCTATTGTGTTATCTTTTTTAAATAAAACGAAGTGATTCGTTTTTACATAATAAAAAAAAGGAGTACTTATGAAAATATTAACAGGATTAAGCGCAACGTTTGATAGCTTAACTAAAGTAATAATATCATTACTTGGTTTAGGTATCGTAGTTAGCCTATTAGGTGGAAACGTTCCATTTGTGGGTGACATTGCTTCTAACATTACAGGATTAGTTCAAGCGTTAGGAGATGCAGGTATCGTAGGATTAGTAGCTGCAATTATCATTTTAGGCTTCTACAAATAGGCTAAAATTAATAATCATCACCTTAGATTTTTACAATTTAAGGTGGTGACTAACAAAAGAAAAAATTATGATAAATTGGATTAATAAAATTAAATTCTATTTAAATAAATTTTTAGAGGTTGGAGTTCTTTTATTGGCAGTTTCAGTCATTGCCGAGATAATATTTGGACCAGATGTTGCTTTTTTTGGATCTCAAGTAACAAAAAACTTGATTGACTTAATTAACACGCTTGGAGACCAAGGTGTGGCAGCTTTAATAATTGTTTTTGCTGTTATATTTACTTACCGAAAATTACTTAAATAGATTAAAAAATTTATAACTCATACACACTTATTCAATTCATAAGTGTGTATAGTAAAAATCTTATCTAATTCATTGACTGCATATATTGTGTATATTTTTTTTTGATAATTTGTTAAATTTTTGAAATTAAATATATAAGGAGTGAATTGAGCAAATTTGTATTAAGTTTTAATTGTAAAAAAATTAAAAACCCTAAATATATATTAGGTGGCAAAGGAGCTAACTTAGCTGAAATTGGAAGATTAGGTTTACCTGTTCCTCCTGGTTTTACAATTTCTACCGAGGTATGTGCTCTATATTACAAAAATAAAAAGCGACTACCAAATAAGATTTTAAAAGATATTCATTTAGAATTAAAAGGAATAGAAAAATTAACAAATAAAAAATTTGGTGACTTAAAGAATCCTCTATTAATTTCTGTTCGTTCTGGGGCCAGGGTTTCTATGCCAGGTATGATGGATACTATTCTTAACCTAGGGCTAAATGATCAAACAGTAAAAGCTTTAGCAAAAAAAACTTTAAATGGAAGATTTGCTAAAGATAGCTATAGAAGGTTTATTCAAATGTACAGCAATGTAGTTTTAAATATCAAAGGACATTTATTCGAAAATATGATTGAAAACCAAAAATTGAACAAAGGTGTTCTACTTGATACTGAGCTTGAAGAAATTGATTGGGATGAGTTAATACAAAGATTTAAAGAATTGGTTAGAAAACAAACTAAAAAGAAGTTTCCACAAAGTGTTAGGGAACAGCTTTATGGTGCGATTGGAGCAGTGTTTTTATCATGGGACAGTCAAAGAGCGAAGACTTATAGAAAATTAAATCAAATTCCAGATCACTGGGGAACAGCGGTTAATGTGCAGTCTATGGTTTTTGGAAATATGGGTGACGATTGTTCGACTGGTGTTGTTTTTACAAGAAACCCTTCAACTGGTGAGAATATTTTTTTTGGTGAATACTTAATCAATGCACAAGGGGAAGATGTTGTAGCTGGAACAAGAACACCCCAACATATAACAAAAAAAGCAAAAATAAAATCTAGTTCAAAAGAACCATCTATGGAAGAAACAATGCCAAGAGTTTTCCAAGATTTAAAAAAAAATTTATATAAATTAGAAACGTATTACAAGGATATGCAAGATGTTGAGTTCACTGTTGAAAATAAAAAATTATGGATCTTACAAACAAGATCAGGGAAAAGAACTGCTGAGGCGGGGATTAAAATTGCAGTTGATATGGTTAAGGAAAATTTAATTTCAAAAAAAGAAGCAATTTTAAGAATTGATCCTAATACTTTGGACACTTTGCTTCATCCAACTTTAGACAAAAAAGTAGAAAGAAAAATTATTGCTAGGGGTCTGCCAGCTTCACCTGGTGCAGCATCTGGAAAAGTGGTTTTTGAAGCCGAGGAAGCTGAACGTCTTAATGGAATGATGCAAAATACGATTTTAGTTAGAGTAGAAACTTCACCTGAAGATATTCATGGTATGCATGCAGCGAAAGGTATTTTGACAGCAAGAGGCGGAATGACTAGCCACGCTGCGGTGGTAGCTAGAGGCATGGGCAGACCTTGTGTTTCAGGTTCAACAGAAATTACAGTTGATTATGGATTAAAACAATTTAAATCAGGGGCGACTATTGTCAAGGAGGGAGATATGATCACTATCGATGGTTCGAGCGGGGAAGTAATGCTTGGAACTGTGCCAACTGTTCAACCAAAAGTTTCAGTTTATTTTTTAACAATTATGAGTTGGGCCAATAGTTTCAAAAAATTAAAAGTAAGGGCAAATGCTGAAACTGAAGAGGACTCTAAAGTTGCAAGAAACTTTGGTGCTGAAGGAATTGGCCTTTGCAGAACTGAACATATGTTCTTTGATCAAGAAAGAATTTTATCTGTGCGAGAGATGATTTTATCAAGGTCTAAAGAAGATAGAAATAATGCTTTAACAAAGCTTTTACCCCATCAAAAAAACGACTTTAAATCTATTTTTAAAGTTATGCACGGATTACCTGTAACGGTTAGACTTCTTGATCCCCCTTTACATGAATTTTTACCAAAAACAGAAAAGGAAATTGAAGAAATTGCAGAATCAATTCATTTAGACTCTAAAGAAGTAAAAGATAGAATAGAAGAACTTCACGAACAGAACCCAATGTTAGGGCATCGAGGATGTCGACTTGGCATTTCTTTTCCTGAAATTTATGAAATGCAATGTGAAGCTATATTTGAAGCTCTTATTGAGTGTAAAAAAGAAAAAATAGAATCTGCTATGGCTGAAATTATGATTCCATTTATTTCCACCGATATTGAACTAAAAATACTAAGAATGCTTGTTGATCGTATTGCTCAAAAAATTCAAAAAAAACATAAAATAAAAATTAAATATATTGTTGGAACTATGATTGAGCTACCTCGTGCCGCTCTTCAAGCCAGAGAAATTTCAAAATATGCTGATTTTTTTAGTTTTGGCACAAATGATCTTACACAAACCACGTTTGGCATTAGCCGAGACGACTCGGGTAAGTTTTTAAATGATTATTTAAACAATAAAATATTTGAAATTGATCCTTTTATTAGTCTAGATCAAAATGGGGTTGGAGAATTAATCAAAATTGCATCTACAAGGGGAAGACTGATTAATAAAAAAATTAAACTTGGTATTTGTGGTGAGCATGGTGGTGATCCTAAAAGCATTGAGTTTTTTTCAAAGTCTGGGCTCAACTATGTCTCTTGTTCACCGTTTAGAGTTCCTGTCGCAAGATTAGCTGCAGCTCAAGCAGAATTAAAGAAGTGAAGAAGTGAAGAAGTGAAATACTTGTTAATTAAAATAAAATTATTAATTAATCTATTAAGATATAGAGGAATTTTTTTAAAAAAACAATATTCTAAAAATAAGGAAGATCAATATTTAAAAAAAGTATTTGGAAAAAAAACTAATGGTATCTATTTAGATGTAGGAGCTTTTCATCCCTATAGATTTTCAAATACCTACCTACTTTATAGAAAAGGATGGAGCGGTATCAATGTTGATATCAATAAAGAGTCTATTGATCTTTTCAATATTGCAAGACCTCAAGATGTTAATTTAAATATTGCAATAGGAGACAAAAATCAAAAACAAATTTTTTATTATAAAAAAAAAAGACACCCAATGAATACTTTAAACAAAGAGTTTGCTAAAAGATTTTTTAATAATAAGGGTGACATTAAAAAAAGTAAAATAATGACTAGGACTTTTGATTATTTAGTTGGAAAAGTAAAAAAAATAGATCTACTCGATATTGACGTAGAGGGAAATGAATATAGCGTTGTTAAAAAAATTAATTTTAACAAAATCAAATTCAATGTAATTCTAATTGAGTTAACTAAATTTAATAAGCAAACTAAAGCGAGCACTCAAAAAATACACCGCTTACTATTGAGTAAAAATTATAAGTATATAAAAAGTTTAGGCGAAACTTCTGTTTATAAAAATAAACTATTTTAGTACTCAGAAAATAATAATTATATTCTTTAAAATAGGTTAAGATGTCTGAATAATGGATCAGCTACTACCCGTTGTTTATATGATAGGAGTTCTTTTATTAGTTCTTCCTGCCTTTTTGCAATCAAATTCTATACTGAGGCAATTCTTAACTAATCTTAGTATTTGGATTATCATAGTACTTATAATTTTAACGATTATTTACATATTTAAAAATAAGTATTAATTAAATAAAAAAAATTACCTTAACATTGGAGAAACAATTAGATGTGATACTGGTTAATTAAACCAGCACTCCCTGTACTTCGATAAAACTCTACCGACTTCCACTTAATTTTCCTTAACTTTTTTATCTGTGGATGTAATTTATAAAGCTTATTAACACTAAATATATGGTACCTGGTATGGTACGGTTTTATTTTCCCGCGACAACCATACCTTCTATTAACATCGTTGGAGCATTCGCGGAGTATTTGAACTCAAGATCATCTGCTAAGGTTATATTTTTAAACATATCATTAAAATTTCCAGCTATAGTAATTTCACTAACAGGGTATTTAAATACTCCATTTTCCAACATAAACCCTGTTGCACCTACAGAATAGTCTCCAGTAACCAAGTTACTTCCGTGACCGATTGTTTCAGTAATATATAATGCTCTTTGATTTAACTTTAAAAGATTTTTGTATGAGATAGATCCTTTTTCAAAATATAAATTACTTGTTCCTCCGCTTCTACCATTTGATTTTAGATTCAATTTTTTTCCGTAATAAGTATCAACCAGATAATTCTTTAAAACACCCTGATCTACTAATTTTAATTCCTTAGTTTTAACTCCTTCATCATCAAAATTCCTTGAACCTAATCCTTTAACTATATCAGGCTTGTCATAAACATTTATTGAAGTTGAAAATATTTCTTCATTTATTTTATCCTTTAAAAACGAAGTTCCTCTTGCTATGGAAGAGGCTGATATTGCGCTTGCTAAGACACCTAAAATTCCTTTTGAAATTCTTCTATCAAAAATAATACTTATTTTTTCACTTTCTATTTTTTGAGGATTTAATTTTTGAATTGTTTTTTTAGCTGCCAATGATCCAATTTTATTTGGTCTAAGCATGTCATGTAAGTGGTGGGTTCTTGTAAATTCATAATCTCTTTCCATTTTATTATTAGCATTTTTTGCAACAGCAACACAAGATGCTGAGAAAGATGATGATTTATACCCATTTAAAAAACCATCACTGCTTGCTAATATAAAATTTGATTTAGACTCTGAAAAACCAGTTTCTGTATTAATAATTTCTTTTTTTTCAAGGGCAACTTCCTCAACTTCTTTTAAATATTCAATTTTTTTATCATTCTTAATGTGATCATCGTCATATAAATTTAAATCTTGAATTTTTGTTGCTAGCAAATCTTTATCTGGTAAAGAATTAAATTCATCATCGGGTGTAATTTTGGTTGTTTCGATACATCTCTCTATTAGGTTTTTAATATTATCTTCTGTTAGATTTGATGATGAAATACTAGATTTTTTCTTACCTATATAAGTTGTTAAACCAACCCCTAAACTATCTGATCTGTCGGACTCATCTAGTTTTCTATTTCTAAAATTAACTGTTTCAGAAATTGAGTGTCCCACTGTAGCTGTCACATCTGTTGCACCTAATTTTTTTGCAAAATCTATACAAAAAGATGCTGTTTTTTTTAAGTAATCTTGATCTTTAACCATGTGATTTATAATTGAGTTCCACCAACAGTCATTTTATCAATCAAGATTGAGGGCTGGGCTACTCCGACTGGCACGCCCTGTCCTGCTTTTCCACAAGTTCCAATTCCAGGATCAAGCATCATGTTATTTCCAACTAATGAAACTTCCTTTAAAATTGATGGGCCATCACCAATTAATGTTGCTCCTTTGATGGCAGCACCTATTTTACCATTTATGATTTCATAAGCTTCAGTGCAATTAAATACAAACTTTCCAGAAGTAATGTCTACCTGACCACCGCCAAAACTTACTGCGAATATCCCTTTATCAACTGATTTAATCATTTCTTCTTGAGAGTATTTTCCATTTAACATCATTGTATTTCTCATTCTAGGGAGAACTACATGCTTATAACTTTCTCTTCTTCCACTTCCTGTAGATCTAGTATTCATTAATCTTGCATTCAAACGATCTTGCATAAAGTTTTTTAATATACCATTTTCAATTAAGACAGTTTTTTCTGTGGGGGTT
>Ga0307986_10003934_pt1 | contig 10218 bp, 6 predicted proteins | sample EllFjometageno82_FD_203170 | JGI IMG/M metagenome (GOLD analysis project Ga0307986, IMG submission 203170) | Marine microbial communities from Ellis Fjord, Antarctic Ocean - #82 | ecosystem: Environmental > Aquatic > Marine > Unclassified | place: Southern Ocean | collected 2014-10-09
GCTTTGAAAGAAATTTATTATTTAGCACAAGGTGGTACAGCTGTTGGTACAGGCCTTAACACAAAAAAAGGTTTTGATAAAAAAATTGTTAAAGAAATTAGTAAAATTACGAAGTTACCCTTTAAAGTCTCTCCAAATAAATTTGCAGCTCTAGCCACTCATGACCCTATAGTTAATTTCTCAGGTGCAATGAATACTGCAGCTGTCTGTTTAATGAAAATCGCAAATGACATTAGGTTTTTAGGTTCGGGGCCAAGGGCAGGTTATGGAGAGCTAATTTTACCCTCAAATGAACCAGGGTCTTCAATAATGCCGGGCAAAGTAAACCCCACTCAATCTGAAGCAGTTACAATGGTTTGCGTAAAAGTAATTGGAAATCATAATGGAATTACTATGGCGGGGTCACACGGACACTTTGAGTTAAATGTTTTTAAGCCTTTGATTATACATAATATTTTACAATCAATTGAAATAATGGCTGACTCAGGAAAAACTTTTGCTCTTTATTGTGTTAAAGGAATAAAAGCGGACAAAAAAAGAATTAAATACTTATTGGATAATTCTTTAATGCTTGTAACTGCCTTAGCTCCAAAAATTGGATATGATGAGGCTGCAAAGATTGCGAAAGAAGCCCATAAAAAAGGTACAACTCTAAAAGATGAAGTTATTAGATCTGGTGCACTTGACGAAAAAGAATACGATAGAATAATGGACCCAATGTTAATGACCAAACCAAGATAGGTTATAGTAAATCTTTTAAAAATTTTTCAATTTTACCTTCATTAAGAATATTAGCTAAAGAGTTCTTGATAAGTTCATTCTTAAACATATTTTCATATTCTTTAGTCTTTGTTGTCGTTAGCTCTATATCATTTAGTAAAATCTTTTCAAAAATTACTTTTGAGTTTGACGGTATTAAAAGACCTATTATTTCAATTTTTTTAGATAAATTTTTTTTGTACTTAACTGTTTTAATTAAGCTAAATTGCACTTTGCCTTTTTTTCCAAACTCAATAATATTCGCGTTGAGAAAAAAAGATTTGTTTTTACCTACTTTGAAATTTTCAAGTTTCACCTCTCCGTTCTTATTTATAATTCTACCTTCAAATTTAGATTTGAAATTAAAAACACCATTAATTTTCTTGATGAAAGATAAATTATTAGAATCTTTTGAAAAATAGGTTTTTTGTATATATGGTAATAATTTTTCTATATTTAAATTAGAAATTTTAAAATTTAAGTTTGAAAAAAAGTTTGGCTTGAAAGCTATCTTACCTTCCAGTGCTGTGTTAACAAGTTTACTTCGTGCAAACCCATTTATTAATTTAATTTCTTTGTTCTTAATAAAATCAAATTTTAAAAAATTATTAAATACTTCTAAATTCAAAGATCCTTTGTAATTATCAGAATTATCTTTTTCAAAAAAAAATTTAGTTCTAATATCAAGCTTTGGTATCTTGAGTGTTAAACTATTTTTATTTTTAAATAGGTTATTGAACTTTATAAAGATTTTATTGTTTAAAAAATTACCATTTATATTTAATTCTTTTTTTTCTCCACGTTTTACTACTTTTATTAATGCATCAGTAATTTCAAAAAAAAATTTATTTTTATGAAAAAAAACAAGATTACTTTTTCTAAAAGCTAGTTTTTTTCTATCTCTAACCGAGGTAGGTAATAATTGATTAATATTATCTAAATTAATTTTAATAGAACCTCTGTTTATTATTAGTTTTTTATAATCGATTTTTTTGAAATTTAAGATTTGGCTAATATTTAATATGAGTTCAAGTTTACTGTTGCTAATATCAATAATATCTTCTCCAATTGTAAAATTACTATTTGGTATGCTTAATCTTGGAGTTGGAAATATTTTATATTCTACTTTTGAAATATTGCTAATATTTATATTATTATTATTTTTTAAATTTTCTTTTATTGAATCCAGAGAAAAATTTAATAATTTTGGTGTGACAAAATAAGTAATAAAAACAAAAATTAAAAAAAAAAATAGAGAGAAAAAAAATTTCAATTTTTTTTTATTCATAAGTGTTAAATTTAATTTTTTAGTGCTTGGCATAATTGAGATTAAAATTTGTTATTAAGTTTATTAATTATTTATAATGTCTAAATAAGTAGTATATAGTTTCTTGATTTCATTATGGATTCAATAAATAAATTATTAGAAAATTTAAACAAGGAACAAAAAGAAGCTGTTTTAAGCACAGAAGGTCCAAATTTAATTGTAGCAGGTGCAGGTTCCGGTAAAACTAGAGTTTTAACAACAAGACTGGCCTATATCATTAATTCCAAAAAAGCTTGGCCTAACCAGATACTCTGTGTAACTTTTACTAACAAAGCCGCAAAAGAAATGCAAAGTAGGGTGCTAAAATATGTAAGTGAAAAATCTACAGCTGTGCCATGGCTTGGTACCTTTCATTCTATTAGCGTTAAATTTCTAAGAAGACATGCGGAAGCTATAGGTTTAAAAGGAAATTTTACTATTATAGATACAGATGACCAAAAAAAAATAGTTAGAAATATTAGTAAAGCTGAAGATATTGACGCTAAAAAAATAACCCCCCAATTTATTCTCTCTTTTATTGATAAATGGAAGAATAAAGGTTTGTTGCCTGAGGATATAAAAGATGAAAAATTTACAGGCTTAGAGAGGTCAATCTTTAAGGTTTATAAAATTTATCAATCCAAGATTAGAGATTTAAATGCCTGTGATTTTGGAGATCTTATTCTGTACTGTGTCAAATTATTTGAAAATAATCCAGATATAAGAAAGGTTTATAATAATAACTTTAAATATATTTTAGTGGATGAATTTCAAGATACTAATTTTATTCAAAATAAATGGCTTAACTTGTTGGTCAATGAAAATCAAAACATTTGCTGTGTGGGAGATGACGACCAATCTATCTATAGCTGGAGAGGTGCGGAAATTAAAAATTTTTTAACTTTTGATTCTATTTACAAAAACTGTAAGATTTTTAAATTAGAACAAAATTATAGATCTACTAAAAATATACTAGAAACAGCTTCTACTTTAATTTCTCACAACAAAGGAAGAGTTGAAAAAAAACTTTGGTCATCAGCTCAACATGGTGAAAAAGTAAAATTAAATTGTTACCAAACTGGACGAGAAGAAGCTGAAGCTATAAGTGATATAGCTGAAAAAAAATTAAAGAATAAATATTCTTTAAACGACGTAGCTATTCTTGTTAGGGCAATCTATCAAACTCGAGAATTTGAAGAAAGATTTCTTAAAGTAGGTTTGGGTTATAGGGTTTTAGGGGGAACAAAATTTTACGAAAGAACAGAAGTTAAGGATGCAGTCGCATACTTAAGGATAATAAATCAAAAATACGACGATCTAGCTTTGGAGAGAGTGATTGGAAATCCACGACGAGGTATTGGTGAGAGTACGCTTAATCAATTGTATAATTTTGGTAGCCAAAATAAATTATGCCTAGAAGAATCTATTAAAAAAAATTTAGAAGCTGACAGTTTAAAACCTAAAATGAAAACAAGCTTAATTCAATTAACTAGAATGATTGACAAGTGGAGATTAGATTCTAATAAAAATAAACACTACGATCTTTTAAAAATTGTACTGGATGAGTCTGGCTACAGTGAGATGCTTAAAAATAAAAAAGATATAGAAAATGAAAACCGACTTGAAAATATAAAAGAATTACTTCGTGCTATGCATGACTATGATAATCTACAAGCTTTCTTAGAACATGTGGCACTTGCGACTTCAATAGATAAAGAGTGGGAAGGAGAAAAAATCAATTTAATGACTATGCATGGTGCAAAGGGATTAGAATTTGATGTGGTTTTTTTACCAGGCTGGGAAGAGGGTCTATTTCCTCATCAAAAATCCTTAGAAGAAAAAGGAGATTCAGCTTTAGAGGAGGAGAGAAGACTTGCTTATGTTGGCATAACAAGAGCTAAAAAGGAGGCGTACTTATCTTTTGCAATGAAAAGATCTTATCATGGTGAATGGATGGATGCTTTACCCTCAAGATTTGTTAACGAAATGCCTGATGAAAATATTGATAAAAATGAGATAAATGTTATTGAAGAAACAGAACAAGATTTTGAATTTAATCAAGATACAGGTATTGATTTTGATAACGAATATAAAAGTCCAGGCTGGGAAAGATATAAAAAAAATAAAATGTTAAAATGGAAAAAATAAATAAACTAAAAAAATATTTTAAACAATTTAATCTTGATGGCTACATTGTGCCAAAAAATAATAATTTTTTTGGAGAATACGTGCCTGCGGCGGAAGATAATCTGAAATATATTTCAAATTTTACAGGTTCAGCTGGTTTTGCAGTTATTCTTAAAAATAAAAATTTTATGTTTGTAGATGGTAGATATACTACACAAGCTGACATTCAGTGTGGAAAAAACTATAAAATTTTTACAATCCCTAAGAAATACCCATTTAATGTTTTTAATAATAAAAATATAAATTTAGGTTTTGATCCGAGACTTCATACTGAAAATTCATTAATCAAGCTTTTTAGTAATTCTTTTGTTAAACTTAAACCAATTAATGAAAATTTAATAGATTTAATATGGAAAAGAAAAAAAAATTTAAACATTAAGTCTTTTTATTTAATTAAGGATCTAAATGCAGGAGAAAAATTTGATAATAAATTATCTAAACTTTGCAAAATAATTAAATTAAATAAAGTTGATTATCTTTTTACTACTGCCTCTGAAAATATCGCCTGGTTGTTAAATATAAGAGGCCAAGACACGGATTATTCACCTTTACCAAATGCACATGCGTTTATTGGTAAAAATAAAGAGGTAGTTCTTTTCTGTAATTTAAAAAAAATAAACAAACTTTTAAAGTCTAAATTAAATAAAAAAATTAAGATTTGTGATTACAATCAACTCCCAAGTTTTATTTTAAATTTAATAAATAAAAAAATATTAATTGACGCATTATCTTGTTCTATTTTTTTTAAAACTCTTATTAATAAAAATAATTCATCTGTAGAAAAACGAGATCCTATTTATTCCTTAAAGTCTCTAAAAAATAAAATTGAAATCAAAAATTCAATTAAATCTCACATATATGATGGAGCAGCATTAACTAAGTTTATATTTTGGTTAAAAGACAGTTTTAAAAAAAAAAAAATCACTGAGATTTCAGCTCAAGAGAAATTGTTAGGGTTTAGAAAAAAAAATAAATCATTTTACTCTCTTAGTTTTCCAACTATTTCTGGAACTGGTCCTAACGGTGCAATTATTCATTATAAAGCTGATAAAAAAAGTAATCGTTTGCTAAAACAAGGAGATGTTTATTTGGTAGATTCCGGAGGTCAGTATTTATATGGTACAACTGATGTAACACGTACTCTTTCTTTGGGCGTTAAAAATCTTAAAATTAAAGAAATTTTTACAAGAGTTCTTAAGGGACATATAGCTGTAGCGTCTTATAAGCTTAATCAACGCACGAACGGTGATCAAATAGATCGTGCTGCAAGAAAACCATTAAAAGAAATAAATTTGGATTACCCCCACGGAACAGGACATGGTGTTGGTTATTTTTTAAATGTACATGAAGGTCCTCAAGGAATCTCGAGAGGTAACAAAGTTAGATTTGAAGAAGGAATGATCACTTCTAACGAACCTGGATTTTACAAAAAAAACCATTTCGGTATAAGAATAGAAAATTTAATCTATGTAAAAAAAATAAAAAATAAATTAAAATTTGTAGATTTAACCTTGGCTCCTATTGACAGAGCACTTATTTTAAAAAAACTCTTAACTTCTTCTGAAAAATACTGGCTTAATGCATATCATCAAAGAGTATTTAAAAACTTAAAACAATTTATGAATAAATTAGAATTAACCCAGTTGAAACAAGCTTGTTCAAATATTTAAAAATTTATACCAATCATTTTCTTGGATAATATCTACACCCAATTCTTTAGCTTTTTCTATTTTTGACTTAGTAGGTTTGTTCACTCCAGTAACAAGGATGTTTAATTTTTTTGATAACGAACCAAGTACTTTACCTCCATTTTCTTCGACTAACGATTTTGCTTCCGATCTACTAATTTTTTCAAATCCACCTGTAAACATTATTGTTTTACCACTCAACTTTCCATCTTTATTTAAAACTTTAGAGTTCTCTATCTTTAAATTTTTTACTAAAGACAATATAATTTTACAATTTGATTTATTAGAAAAGAACTCTTCTAAAGATTTTAATTGTGCTGACCCAATCCCATCTAATTCATTAATATTTTTTAATAAATTTTTTCTTTTTAAATTATTAAAAAGTTCTATAAATTTTTCAATAGAAATAAAAAAAATCCCAAGCAGTTTTGCATTTTCTTCTCCTATGTGTCTTATGCCAAGAGAATAGATAAATTTATCTAGTATTACCCTTGATGATTTTTTTATTGCTTCCTTTAGATTTGCAACTGATAATTGGCCCCAGCCCACTAGATCTTTTATTTTTTTATAATCTAAATTAAAAATATCTGAAGGAGTTTCTATTAATTTTAACTCCCAAAATTGATCAATAACTTTTTTTCCTAAACCATCTATATTGAAAGCATCTTTTGAAACAAAATGTTTTAATTTCTCTTTTGCGATTTGTTGGCATTTGTATTCTCTGTCTATGCATCTCCTTACAGCATCTATTTTTTTAGTATTAGCATTTATTTCTTTTATCGTTTGAGAACCACAAGAAGGGCATTTGGTTGGAAAAATGTATTTTTCTAAGTTTTTTTTTCTTTTACTTAAATCTACAGTTACTATTTGTGGGATTACATCCCCCGCTCTTTGAATGCTGACATAATCTCCTATTCTAATGTCCTTTCTAATTATTTCCTCTTCATTGTGTAGTGTTGCATTAGAAACAACAACTCCCCCAACAGTTACAGGCTCAACCTTTGCTACAGGCGTCAAAGCTCCTGTTCTTCCTACTTGGATAATTATATCTTTAACTCTTGTTGTGGCTTTAACAGATGAGAACTTATAGGCTATTGCCCATCTAGGAGAGTTAGATGTGTTGCCTAGTCTAGCTTGCAGCTGAAGATCGTTAATTTTTATAACCATTCCATCGATGTCATAATCTAGGTTTGATCTGCTCTTTTCTATTTTTATGTGCTGACTTTCTATCTCAGTGATATTTTTTGACAAGTTATTAAGAGGATTTGTTATAAACCCCCACTCATTAATTTTTTTTAGAAAATCAGTTTGATTTTTAAAAATTAAAGGATCTATTTTGCCGAATGCATATGCAAAAAATTGTAAAGGTATTTTTGCAGTTATCACAGAATTTTTTTGTCTTAACGACCCTCCAGCTGCATTTCTAGGATTTGCAAATTTTTCTTTAATTTTTTCAAAATCTTTTTTTCCAATATAAACTTCACCTCTGATTTCAAGGGTTTTTGGAATATTTTTCCCTGAAATTTTATGAGGTATTTGTTTTATTGTTTTAAGATTATCAAGAATATCTTCGCCTGTTGTTCCATCTCCTCTTGATACGCCTCTGACTAATAGACCGTTATTATAAGTTAAAGACGCTGAAATACCGTCTATCTTTGGCTCTAAAGAAAAAGACATATTTAAATTTTTATTGTTAAGAAAATTATTAATTTTTTTTATGAAATCTTCTATGTCTCTAATATTAAATGCATTTGATAGCGATAGCATAGGTTTAGCATGCTTAATTTTTGCAAATTTTGATGAGGGCTTGAAGCCAACACTATCACTAACTGAGCTGTATTTTTTTAAAAAAGAATTATTTATTTCTATTTTAATAATTTCTTTTTTTAAAGCATCATATTGTTGATCGGTAACAATAGGTGAATCTTTATCGTAATAAAACTTATTATATTCTTGTAATAATTTTGTTTTTTTAAGATAATTTTTAATTGTATTATCTTTTGTTTTAGACATTTAATTTTAATTAAGTATTTTTTTTATTGTTCTTTTTATTAAACCTTCATTCTTTTTTTGTTTAATTTTTTTTGAACCCTTGTAATTTTTGTTTAATATTTTATAAGACTGAGCGTACCACTCACTTGAATTATAATTATATCCTAAAATTGTAGCTGCTATACTCGCCTCTTCTACTAGCCCAATTTTATAATAGACCTCAACTAACCTGTGCAATGCTTCTTCGATAAAAATTGTTTCGGAATATTTGTCAACTATATTTTTTAATCTATTTATAGCGGGTATCCATTTTTGTGTGACAATATAATATTTTGCAACATACATTTCCTTTGCTGCAAGCTGGTTGTTTATTAAGTTTAATTTAAATTTTAAATCTATCGCATATTCTGTATTTGGGTAATTTTTTAAAAAAAAAATTATTTTTTCTTTTGATTTTAAGAGTGGGTTAATGTCTTTCTTTTCATCTAAAATTTGTTCATATAGCGAAATAGCAATTAAGTAATGGGCGTACGTTATGTTTTTATCTGCTGGATATTTCACTATAAACCTATTTAGATTTGCGGATGCCTCAGGATAAAAATTTATCATGTACAGGCAGTAACTGGACATTAGTGATGCTTTTGCAGCATACTCTATTTTAGGTAAAATCTGTTCTGCCTCGGAAAACTTTTTGGAAGCAAAAAAAAAATTACTTTTGTACATCAACTCTATTGCCTGTTCATACACATCAAAAGCTTCTTCTGAATCTGCTGGAATATTATCTATTTGTGGTTCTTTTTTTGAACAAGATACAATTAAAAAAGTTATTAGAACTAAATAGATTAATTTTTGATACATTGGCTTACTCATATCAAAATAAATTAATTAGGTAAATTTTTAAAGATTTTAAGCGTTAACTGTTAGCTTATTTGCTGATGTTTTAAAATAATTTTCTGTAGCAACGCTTTTTTCGTGTTCAATTATTTGAAAATTTGAATGATCTTTAAAAAAGGCTCTAAGAAATAAATTGCTCAAACTGTGACCGCCCTGGGTACACTTTACGCTACCTAATATTCTATATCCGGACAATAAAAAATCTCCCGCTAGATCTAAAATTTTATGATTAACGAATTCTTTGTCATTTCTAAGCCCTTCGGTATTTAAAATTTCATTACCTTTAACCACTACTGCGTTTTCTAGCGTTCCACCTTTAGCTAAACCATTTTTTTTTATTTCTTCTATGTCTTCAAATAAGCAAAAAGTCCTTGAAGTGTATACATTTGTTAAATCTGTATCTGAAAAATTAATTTGGTTACTTTGTGTGCCAATTACTTTATTTGAATAAACTAATTGAAAATCTACTTTTAAACCTTCGTTGTCAGGTTCTATGGAGATTTTTTTTTCGCCGTCCTGAAATTTAAAATTCTTGTTAATTTTTAAAAATTTTCTTTTAACATCCTGTTTTTTAGTACCAGCTCTGAAAATAGTTTCAACAAACTCTTTAGAAGACCCGTCCATAATTGGTACTTCATAATTTCCAATCTCAATTATAGCATTGTCTATTCCTGTAATGTAAAGAGCTGCTAACAAGTGTTCTACTGTTGATACCGTCACATTAAATTTATTTTGAAGCGTCGTGCAAAGTTTAGTGGAAGATACGTTTTCAAAGTTAGCTTTTATAATATTATTAATATCAAGATCTATCCTTTTAAAAACTATTCCATGATTTTCAGCTGCTGGAACAATTTTCACCTCAGTTTCTAGCCCACTGTGTAACCCTACACCTGTAAATGAAACTTCTTTAAGTATGGTTTTTTGATAATGACTTAACATCATTTACTTATAATGAATAAAGTAACTCTTATTAAAACAACTAATGTTTCAAAAGAATACAGTTTACTTAGTTAAATAATCTTGAAAAAAAAGAAGAAATTATTGATTTCTTTGACTGAAAAAATGGTAGTGCTTCCTTCTCCCACCCCTTAGCGACTAACTCAGCCGCGCCATTCAGACTCAATAATGAAATATCTTCTTCGTTTTTGCCAAATACGAACTCTTGATTAATTAATTTATTATTTTGTAGGGCAAATTTGATATTTTGGAAATATTCAATCTTTTCAATAATTATATAAATAGAATTGTTGTTTTTTCTAAAATAATTTAAATTAGAATTTTTTTCGTAACATATTTCAATCAATTCGTCTAAACGTGCGGTAATTATATCTAAAATTAATTGATATTTAATCTTCCTGTAAGGAGATGTAGAAAAAAATTTTTGGTCTAGAC
>Ga0307986_10003935_pt1 | contig 10217 bp, 20 predicted proteins | sample EllFjometageno82_FD_203170 | JGI IMG/M metagenome (GOLD analysis project Ga0307986, IMG submission 203170) | Marine microbial communities from Ellis Fjord, Antarctic Ocean - #82 | ecosystem: Environmental > Aquatic > Marine > Unclassified | place: Southern Ocean | collected 2014-10-09
ACTTTGATAAGAGATTAGCAAGAGCAGTTGCTCAAGGACCTGTAGAAATTACAGAATCAGTATTACCAGTTTATGAAGCTGAAGTAAATGAAGAGTATGTTGAGTCAATGGATTCTATTGAAATAGCAAACGCATTAGGTAAGATTCAACAATTATGGTCTGAATGGAAAAGCGGTCCTATGACCGAACCTAGTGATATTAAACCTGCACAAAAAGAACTTAAAGGTTGGATTGATAACTGGTTTAAAAAAGAAATTAAATAATACTTTTATTATTTTTTAAAATGAAAAGCCTAGATTAACTTCTAGGTTTTTTTTTGTAAACTTTTAGAGTATTACCTATATAATATTAAAATACAAAATAATGAACGAAACATTCACAATCATAGCAGCAGTTGCTATAGTACTCGTATTGGTAAGATACAATATGTCTAGTAGAAGAAAAACTGCACGAGTAAATAAATTCATGGAAAACATGAACAATTACGATAAAAAGAAATAGATGAAAGACTTACACGATCTTATACAGGGTAAAAAGCCTACTCTATTGAGTAATCAAGAATTTGAAGGATTCATTGAAATTTATGTAGATTCATGTTATGCTGGGGGTCGCAAAGGCCAAGCGTATATGTATGCATTAGAACAAGTAAGGCCTGAGATTCACCAAGATGTTGTTGGTTGCTATTTTAGGGATTGCTTCTATGACGACGATAAGATACTAAATTTAATTAACTACTTAACAGGAAACAAATGGAAGAATTAACAAACGAAGAAACATCTAAGATATTAGAATTTCTTAATGGAAAGGCAGCAGGAGAATTAACAACCGAAGAATTAAAAGATACTTTAGAATTCCTTAAGACGATAGAGCCTCAGAGCCCAGATCTGAGGTTAGTTATCCAAAAGATGCAGCAGATTCTGTAATTGTTAATAACTTTTGAAAATAAAGTTAAAATAATCACTCCAGGTTTTTATATGTCGTTAAAAATGATTATATTTACTTATAATTAAAAACAACAAAAACTATGCAAGAATTAAGAGACCTACAAGAGTTCGTAGATTTATCAAATCAATCAAACTCAAATACACATAAAAAGCAAGCGATTGTATCCTACGCTTCTAATGAAAACGTTACATCTTTATTAAGATATACTTACGATACATTTAAGCAATATGGAGTTTCTTCTGCTAATTGTAAGAAGAATGAAGATTTATGTAACGTTCATTATTTAGGAAGTATAATTACTATGCTAGATAATCTAAACAATAGAGTTTGGACAGGTCATGAAGCTATATCATACGTGAATGGCTTCGTATATAACCACAGTGAATATGCTGATTTAGTTTGGAATATTATTGATAGAAACCTCAAAACAAGGTCTACTATCTCCATGATTAACAAGGTGATCCCAGGACTCATACCTACATTTGATGTCGCATTGGCTTCTAAATATGAGCCTAAGAATTGTGATTTTGAAAACGAAGAATGGTTAGCATCTAGAAAATTAGATGGAGTAAGATGTATTGTTAGAAAAGAAGGAGATAAAATAAATGCGTTCTCAAGAGCAGGAAAAGAATTCTTAACTTTGCAAAAAGTTTTAGATGATGTGTATTTAATACCAGGAGATTTTGTTTTAGATGGAGAAATTTGCTTGATGGATGAAGATGGCAATGAAGATTTCCAAGGTATTATGAAACAAATCAAAAAGAAAGATTTTACAATGGACAATCCTAAATTTGTTATCTTTGATTATTTAACGTTAGAGGAGTTCGATACTAAGAAAGGTACTACAAAATTAGAAGACAGATATACTAATCTTCAAGAATCTGATTTAGAATTTGCTGATACATTAACTTTATTAGAACAGAATCTAATTAAAGAAGACCAGCAATTATCTGATATGATTGATGAAGCAGAGAGACAAGGTTACGAAGGAGTTATGTTAAGAAAGAACTCTGGATATGAAGGTAAAAGAAGTAAAAACCTTTTGAAATGTAAAAAGTTCTTTGATGCAGAATACGAAGTAATTGATATTGAACATGATTTCAATAGAGTTATAGTAGACGGAGAAGAAGTAGAAGAGATGATGATGAGAAACGTAGTTATAGAACATAAAGGTAATAGAGTTTCTGTAGGTAGTGGATTTTCTCATGAACAAAAGAGAAAGTATAATACAAACCCAGAAAATATTATGGGTAAGACAATAACTGTACAATATTTTGAAGAAACAACAAATCAAAATGGAACACATTCGTTGAGGTTTCCTACAGTAAAGCATGTATTTGAAAATGGAAGAAATGTATAATATGAAAGAAACCGAAATAAAAATAGTTATTAAAGAGTTGGAGGCTATTAAAGAAAAAGCAAAGGGTTTGAGGTATGAAGACAAACACGACTTAGTATTAGATAGAATTAAAGAACTTGAAACGGAAATAAAATGGAAGCAACAGAAATAAAAATAGTTATTAAAGAGTTGGAGAAGTTAAAGGAAAAGAGCTTTGACTTTGAGGTTGATTCTTGGGGTTCAGATAACTTATATGATATTATTAGCGTAGCAGATGTAGACAAAAGAATTAAACAATTAAAAACAAAAATAAAATGGACGAATCAGGATTATTAGTATCATTTATGCTTGCAGCTTTTATGTTTGTACTTGGATGGCTTATAGGTATTGAAAGAAACAATAAGTTAACCAAAGACTTAGAATTTTGGAAAGCATATGCAAGAGAATTAGATAAAGAAGAAGACAATGTATAATATAATGAAAACAATGAAGGACAGAACTACAGGTAAGACTATGAATGTATTACTATTAGATGGTTTATCTGAGGTATTAGAGGTTAAAGAATTAAGTAATGCCCTTAACATGGTATCAATATTCAATAAAAATACAGATAGTGGATGTGTTTATGAGGTAAGGAGTGCTGGAAAAACAATTACAAAATAAAAATTATGAAAGATAGATTAACGATACTAGCATCATGGATGAAGGATTATACAGAAGCTGCAGATCCTTATACTGATGGCGTTCTAGAAACGGCGGTTAAACGCCAAAAGGAAATAACTATGCAATGTATAGGAGAATTATTAGAAGAAATACTTGAAATGGATGATACTCAAATTAAAAAAGAATTAAAAAACTAATTATGAAAGATAAGATATTAGAAACAAAACAGTATAGAAAGAAGGGTTCGCCTAATTTTATGCAAGTTGCAGCGAATGAAGATATGAACGATCCTAAAGCATATCCAGATTGGTTCATTGATATCGGATTCTATAATAATAAAAGCAGGAAAATAAAAGATAGCGTAACTATTATTAAGAACGATTTAACGAACCACATGAGAATGTATTTAGCCGAAGGATGGAAAGAGGTAGACAAAAAAGATTATGTTGATATTTTCACAAAAGATTCAAAAGGTGCAGAAGTCAAGAAGTAAATCTAAATATATAAATACCTACTAAAAGCCAACCCAACAAATAAAAACAATAAGAAGACAATATGAAATTATCAAGTGAGATATTATCAGATATTACCGTGCATATGAAGTACGCGAAATACCTACCAGAACTTAAAAGAAGAGAGACATGGACTGAACTAGTTGACAGAAACAAAACAATGCACGTTAAAAAGTTTCCAGAATTAGAAGACCAAATAGACAGAGCATATCAACTGGTATATGATAAGAAAATCTTACCTTCGATGAGGTCAATGCAATTTGCTGGTAAACCAATTGAGATTAGTCCTAATAGATTATATAATTGCGCTTATTTGCCGGTTGACCATATAGATTCATTTAGTGAAACCATGTTTTTGTTATTGTCAGGCTGCGGCGTAGGTTATTCAGTACAGAAACATCATGTAGAACAATTACCACATATATTAAAACCATTCGAAAAGCGTGAAAGACGTTTTGTAATTGGAGATTCAATTGAAGGTTGGGCTGATTCAATTAAAGTATTAGTTAAATCGTATATGGGATCTAAAAGAAATTCTAACATCAAATTTGACTATTCAGATATTAGAGCCAAGGGATCATTGTTAGTGACTTCAGGCGGTAAAGCACCAGGACCTCAACCATTAAAAGAATGTTTGGTTAAGATTAAAGGAATATTTGAAAGCATTGATGATGGTGAAAAATTAACAACAATCGAAGTACACGATATTATTTGTCACATTGCTGATGCTGTTCTTGCCGGTGGTATTAGAAGAGCCGCTCTTATTAGTTTATTCTCTGCATATGATGAGGAAATGATTAGCTGTAAGGTTGGTAACTGGTGGGAATTAAATCCACAAAGAGGTAGAGCAAATAATTCTGCAGTCTTAATGAGACATAAAGTAACGAAAGAATTCTTTATGGGTCTTTGGAAACGAATTGAATTATCTGGAGCAGGAGAACCTGGAATCTATCTTAATAATGATAAAGATTGGGGAACTAATCCATGTTGTGAGATTGCATTAAGACCGTATCAATTCTGTAATTTATGCGAGGTTAACGTTTCAAATATAGTATCACAGGATGATTTAAACGAAAGAGTTAAGATGGCAGCATTTATTGGAACTATTCAAGCATCTTATACAGACTTCCATTATTTAAGAGAGATTTGGAAAGAACATACAGAAAAGGATGCATTAGTTGGGATTTCAATGACTGGTATCGGATCTGGAACAGTATTAGGCTATGATTTGAAAAAAGCAGCATCTGTTGTTAAACGTGAGAACACAAGAGTTGCTAAATTGATTGGAATTAATCCAGCCGCTAGAACTTCAACAGTGAAGCCCGCTGGAACTACCAGTTTAGTTCTGGGTACTTCATCAGGAATTCATGCATGGCATAATGATTACTATATTAGAAGATTAAGAGTTGGAAAGAATGAAGCAATTTATGGCTATCTTCAAGCGTATCACAATGAACTATTAGAAGACGATTACTTTAGACCACATGATACTTCTATAATATCCATACCTCAAAAAGCACCTAAAGGATCTATAGTTAGGACTGAATCTCCTTTTGATTTACTTGAAAGAGTTAAGAAGATTGCAATGGAATGGGTTAAGCCGGGTCATCGTAAAGGTTCTAATTCTCATAATGTTTCAGCAACTATAAGTCTAAAAGAAGACGAATGGGATTTAGCTGGAGAATGGATGTGGGACAACAGAGATCATTATAATGGACTTTCAGTATTACCATATGATGGAGGAACATATGTACAGCCTCCATTTGAAGATATAACTAAAGAAAAATACGAAGAAATGATAGAATCTCTTAAGTCTATCGATTTAACTAGAGTTGTAGAGATGGAAGACAATACAGATCTAAGTGGCGAACTAGCATGTGCTGGAGGTGCCTGTGAAATAACATAATAAACAAAACCAAAGAACACTATATAATAACTAATAATAATTAAAATAAACAAAATGTCAGAAAACAAAGTAAGTCAGTTATTCGAAGAGATTAAATCTACTATCGAAGAAACTCAAACAGATGTAGATAAATTTTCAGAAAAAGGTAACGGTTCAGCTGGTACTAGAGTAAGAAAATCAATGCAAACATTGAAAAATCTTGGTCAAGAACTTCGTAAAGAGATTTCTACACAGAAGAATGCTTAATTAGTATTTTTTAAACAAAACTAAGATGCCTGATATAATAATATCAGGCATTTTTAATATAAACAGAATAGATATGATAACAAAAGCAATGAACGTGTACGATTCCTCTCTGGTTAGAGAATCAGTATATGAGTACGAAACTAACAAATTAACTATTGAATTCGCATCGGCAATGTATGAGTATGTTGGTGTTTCAGTAGAGGACTATAATTCATTCGTTAATGCAGATTCCCAAGGAAAAGCGCTTAACGAAATTATCAAAGGAAAATATGAATTCAAAAAAATAGAAACGGTAGATGGAAACAATTAAGAATATATTAGCTTTTTGGCCTAATTTTTTTAGAGAGTTGAGGCTATTATATAGATACAATAGAGCTGTTAAGTCTATTCAAGGTGAACTTGAAGACCAAGGTTTAAGAATTGATTGGTTAGGTAGAGTATATACTGTAGTTAATTTACCTGAAGAATATCATACTCAGCCAGAAATGATGCAACAATCTATAGTATTTAAAGAGTTGAAACCAACGAGTGATATTTTAATGAAGTACGGTTTATCAGACCATGCATATCCATTAATTGAAAAACTTAATGAGAAAGATTCTTGTGCATTTTTAGTTGTGTTATATCCAGAGACTGATTACTTTAATTTCTGGAGAACTCTATGGAATACACTATTTTTGTATATCATAACGAAAATAATATTACTATCAATAGAATACGCTCCGTTATTAATCGAATGGATACAGGGACTATAATATGAAAGAAGACATAAAAAGAGTAGAAGTAAACGGTAGGAGACATTATCAAATTGTAGATGGTGGAGGACATATTCATACATATCCATCTGTCACTACTATTTTAGGAAATACTTCAGATAAGAGTGGATTAGCTGACTGGAGAAAAAGAGTTGGAGAAGCTGAAGCTGATAGAATTTCAAATCTATCAATGAATAGAGGTACAGTAATGCATAGATTAGTTGAATTGTATAAATTAGTAGAAGGTACTAATGACGAAAGATTAGCTGAAGTTAAGGAGATTTCTAAAACAGACGAAGAAATAACTCAATTCGATACTGAATTTATCGATGCTGGATGGGTAATGTTTATGAAGTTTTGGAATAACCATGAAATGTTCTTTGATAGAGTTGCAGAAGTATTAGAATCAGAAACATTTTTATGGAGTAGTATTGGATATGCTGGAACTGTAGATAATATAAGTAGAATGACAGACGGATCTTTATTGGTTATTGATTATAAGAATAGTAGAAGACCGAAGAGAGAATCTTGGATTCAGGACTATTATTTACAACTTGCTAGTTATTATGTTGCATATTACCAAAGGTCTAGAAATACACCAGACGGATGTGAAATATGGATTGCTAATGAAAACGATGATATTCCTCAAATATTTAGATTAACCAAATCAGATATGAGGTACTATTTCGAAGAGTTTAGAAAGAGACTTAATAAATATAATGAATTAAATTCAAATATATAAAAAATAAACAAATATACACTAATTATGAACGCAATTAAACAAAACTACATATACATCTCTTTAACGATGATGTTTATCCTATTAATAGGACAGTGCGGTAGTTGCAATAAAGCAAGTACTATAACTAAAAAAGTTAAAGAATTAACAGTGGAGATTGATAGTCTTCAGAGTACTGTAATAAACCAACAAGAAATGATAGAACTTATTAAAACAGTTCCAGCATGGAAAACTCTAAGAATTGAAGAAATCTCTGATAAAGAAAGAATTTCAATCAATGCGTTAGAAGAACAAAACAACTAAAATATGAAAGGAACAGTAAAAAATAAATGGGTTCACGGCTCTATAATAGGAGTATTCGTGGTACTATATTTTATGGTGTCTATTATTTCAACAATTCACGTGATAGATTTCTTTAAACTCTCAAACCCGACATGGTTAGCAATATCGCTAGCAGTTGCATTTGAAATAGGAGCAGCTGCATCTCTTGCTGCAATAATTATATTAGAGAAGACCAGTAGATTTATGGTATGGTCTCTATTTCTTATATTAACAGTAGTACAGGCAATGGGTAATACTTATTATGCTTTTATCAATTTAGCAGATTTCCAAGGATGGATAGAGTTATTTGGATTAGTAGATTCAGAACTTATTGTTCAGAAGAGAATACTTTCTATTGTAAGTGGAGCAATACTTCCAATTGTAGCTTTAGGTTTTATTAAATCTTTAGTAGATTATATTAGACCAGAAGAACCAAATAAAATAGTAGAAGTTATTAAGGATGATAATCTTGGATTTTTAGGTTCAGAACCTAAACATACAGAAGAACCTATTAATGAATCTGCAATGATGGACACCTTTGGTTTAAATGAAGAGTACAGCCAAGTAGACGAGGAAGGACCTTATACATTTGAAACAGATGAAGAAGTCGAAAATATGATAGAGAATCAAGATCTAATAATTGATGATTTGGAAGAAAACAGTTCGAAATTAGTAAAATTAAAAGACCTTGTTATGGAACCTCCTGTAGAAGTTGAAGAAATTGAGCCTCCTGTAGAAGTTGATGTTTTAATAGAAGAACCTGCAGTCGAAGTTAATGTAATAGAACAGAGATTAGTTGAAGTTGATGAAATCGAGAATGATGCGTTTCCACATACAATGGCTGATGTAACTGATGAGCAGCCTCCTGTTGATGATTCTGGACAAATAGGACCGATTGGTCCTAGTGGACATGTAGGACCAATGGGTAATGATGAAGGAAACGTAAGGTCTGTTTCACAGCCTGGTAGTTTCGCTACACCACAAGAAGAACCTAGAGGGAAAGAAGGCCCAGGATTTAATTCACTTAAGAAAATAGGGAAAGATTGGATAATAGATTAACAATAAATCGATTCGATACCGAAATAGAATCGCCATATATCACGAAACCATTACATCAAGATACTTTAACAAAGATTCTAAATGATAATGATATGATATGGTATCGATTATATCAAATAACGAATAATAGGAAAGAAGTTAAATACTTTGCAGAAATTACAGGAGACGACTCAGGTTATTCTTTTTCTGCTTATGTTAAAACTTCTTTTGCGTTTGCTGGAGATGCTAGAGAACAAATAGAATCAGTTGGTCACCGTAAAATGCTTCTAATGAAAAGACCAATGTTTACTATAAAATCAAGCCTTACTAATTTATACACAAATAAAGTTGTCTTTAACTATGAGCATATCGTTACACGGATAAGTTCGGTCTATGATTCTATGAACGCATGTTTAGTTGAATTAAATAATAAGCTTAATGAAAAAGTTAGTTAAAGAGAAGTCACATAGTGGCTTAGTCGGAGACTTGATTCGTATATTTCTATATTCGTGTATTATCGCTTTTTCGTATAGTAGCTACATTAAGATTAAATCTCAAAAAGTACAGCTAAAGAATCAAATCAAATCTATAACTCAAGAAAATACATTCCTCATAGAAGATAATCAAAGTCTGATGTGTGACAATGATAGACTATACACGGTATTAGATTCTTTACCTCTAGGTTCTCCAATATACGACACTTTACGAGTATCTTCAAATTATGGTTGGAGAAGAAATCCTTTAGGTAAGGGATGGCGTTTCCATTCTGGAGTAGACATATACGCAGCATGGAGTGATACTGTTTATGCATCAGGCGATGGAATAATTAAAAAGGCTTATTGGTTTGGAGGATATGGAAGATGTGTAGTAATATCTCATGCTGGAGAATATGAATCGTACTATGCTCATTTATACAGAATATTTATAAAAGAAGGAGATTCTATTAAGAAAGGAGAACCAATTGGTAGAGCAGGAAACAGTGGAGCTGTAACTGGACCCCATTTACATTATGAGATACGTAAAGGAGAAAAGACTACAGATCCGTTAAAGTATATTGACGTTCTATATAGAACGTTTAAACCAGAAGAATTTTTAAACAAATAATAAATAACATATATAGATATGAAGAATTTAATTAAAGACGTTCAAAGACAGATGGGTATAAAAGCTAATGGTGTTCTATGCAAAAAAACAGAATACATGATAAAAGAGCTTCAATTAGTTTGCGATGCTGAGATTACAGGAAAAATAGACAAAGAAACATATCTCTTAATATGTGGAGAAGATATAAACAAAACAGAAGAACCTTATATAATACTAAATTAATAAAAAATGACTAAAACAAATCAAATGGAAAAAGTAACCGAAAACACTAATGTTCATTCAGGACAAGCAGTAGCTCAAACAGAAGCTACCCCTCAAACAGAAGCTACACCTCAAACAGGAGCTGCAACACCTCAAACAGAAGCACCTACGCAGAAACCTGTATTTGAAGAAATTGAAGGAATGGATCAAGGAACTGCAGTTTCAGTTATAATTCAAGCTGCTGAAATGGCGCAAAAGGCTGGAGCACTTTCAATGAGAGACTCTGTAGTATTGGCTAAAGCAATCTCAATTATTGTACCGGGTAAGTTATAACAAATTGTTAATAACTTTTAAAAATTAATGAAAATAAATCACTCCAGGTTTTTTTTATTGAGTATAATTGATTATATTTATACTATAAATAACAACAAATAATTATTAACTAAAA
>Ga0307986_10003937_pt1 | contig 10215 bp, 9 predicted proteins | sample EllFjometageno82_FD_203170 | JGI IMG/M metagenome (GOLD analysis project Ga0307986, IMG submission 203170) | Marine microbial communities from Ellis Fjord, Antarctic Ocean - #82 | ecosystem: Environmental > Aquatic > Marine > Unclassified | place: Southern Ocean | collected 2014-10-09
AGTCCTTCTACTAAAAAATTAATTTCTGAATTTTCAGCTGCTTACGGAAATGTAATGCATGTGCAAATGGATGCAGTTTCATATAGCGGAATGTTAGATGCTAATGAAGCTTCATTTGGAGTAAGAGCATTACCAACTTATAATTTTGATAAAGCTGAAGTTATTGTTTCTTTTGGAGCTGACTTTTTAGGAAACTGGCTAAATGCTGATTATGCTAAACAATACGTTACTGCTAGAAATCCTAAGAATGGAAAAATGGCTAAGCATTATCAAGTTGAATCTACTTTAAGCCTTACAGGATCTAATGCTGATGATAGAATTCAGATTAAGCCATCAGAACAAGCTGGTTTATTATCTAACTTATATAGTGCATTGAATGGCGGTACTGCTGATAGCAGAATTGCTAAAATGGCAAATGATCTTGCTAACAATACTGGGAAATCAGTTGTTGTCTGTAATAGTAATGATGCTGAGGTTCAAACTTTAGTTAATGCGATTAACAACAAACTTGGAAATTACGAAAACACATTAAGTTTATCAACTCCTTCTTATTTAAAGCAAGGAAATGATGTTGAAGTGGCTGCACTTATTGAAGAAATGAATGCAGGGAAAATTGCTGCACTTATAACATATAATGTAAACCCAAGTTATACTTTGCAAAATGCTGCAGGATATAATGCAGGACTTGAAAAAGTTGAATTAACGATTGCTACTTCACTTTATAATGATGAGTCAGCAGCAAAAATGATGTATGCTTGTCCTGATAATCATTACTTAGAAAGTTGGGGGGATGCAAATCCTTCAAATGGGATTTATACATTAATGCAGCCTACAATTTCTCCTTTGTTTAAAGGAAGACAATTCCAAGAAAACTTAATGAATTGGATGGGGAAATCGGATTACCATACTTATTTACAAAACTGTTATTCATCTATTGATTGGAATAAATCATTACATAATGGACACTTTACACAAAACCAAGACGCCTCAACTGTAAGTTCATTTACTGCTACTGTTCCTTCTTTTGATTTAGCAAAAGCAGATGGTATTGAATTTGAAATGTATGAAAAGATTTCAATGGGAGATGGTTCTCAATCCAATAACCCTTGGTTACAAGAATTGCCTGATCCACTTTCAAGAGCGTGTTGGGATAATTACTTAACTATGTCGGCAGCTACTGCTCGTAAGTTAGGAATTACAAACTGGAATGTTTCCAATGGTGCTTTAAATGGTAGTATGGTAAACATTACTGTTAATGGAACAACTATTAATAATGTCCCTGTTATGATTCAACCTGGACAAGCAGTTGGTACAATTGCTATGGCAGTTGGTTATGGTAGAACTGCTGCAGGAAAATGTGGTAATGATATCGGTTTTAATGCTTTTTCATTAGGAAATGGAATAGCTACACTAGAAGTTATTGGGGGCGAATATGAATTTGCAGCTACTCAATTACATCATACAATGATGGGTAGAGAGATTGTAAAAGAAACAACCCTTGCTGATTTTATTAAAGATCCTCATGCTGGAAATGAGCAAGTAACCTATGCTACTCATGATGGGCCGAAAATAGCATCAGAAGTAACACTTTGGGATAAATTTGATCATACAACTGGACATTTCTGGAATATGTCTATCGACTTAACTTCTTGTATTGGTTGTTCAGCTTGTGTAATTTCTTGTCATGCTGAAAATAATGTTCCTGTAGTTGGAAAAGAAGAGGTAAGAAAATCAAGAGATATGCACTGGTTGCGTATTGATCGTTATTTCTCATCTGATATGACAAAAGAATTATCAGATGCTGAAAAAATTTCTGCTATTGATATGTATGCTGAAATGGAAGAGCCATCAGCAAATCCTGAAGTAGTATTTCAACCAGTAATGTGTCAGCATTGTAATAATGCTCCTTGTGAGACTGTTTGCCCTGTTGCTGCAACTTCTCATGGTTCAGAGGGACAAAATCACATGGCTTATAATAGATGTGTGGGAACAAGATATTGTGCAAATAACTGTCCTTATAAAGTAAGACGTTTCAACTGGTTCCAATATTCTGATAACGATAAGTTTGATTTCAACATGAATGATGACCATGGTAAAATGGTATTGAATCCTGATGTTGTTGTGCGTTCAAGAGGAGTTATTGAAAAATGTTCAATGTGTATTCAAAAAATACAAGAAGTAAAATTAGACGCTAAAAAAGCAGGAAAAAGAGTGAAAGATGAAGATGCACAAACTGCTTGTTCATCAGCTTGTCCTACTAACGCTATTGTGTTTGGTGATGTGAATGATGAAACACACCAAGTTCAAGCTCTCAAGAAAGAAGAAAGAGCATACAAATTATTGGAACACTTGAATACTGACCCGTCTGTATTCTATCAAACAAAAATTAGAAATAAAGCTTAATATATAGATATGCAAAAAGAAGCAGAAATTAGAGATCCGTTAATTCTTGGTAATAAAACTTACCATGATATAACAAAAGATATTGCAAAGCCTGTTGAGGGTAAGGCTAATAAATATTGGTGGATATTATTTTCTTTATCATTAGTACTATTCATTTGGGGGGTGCTTTGTATGGCCTACACAATTGGTACAGGTATTGGTGCTTGGGGATTAAACAAAACCGTTAACTGGGCTTGGGATATTACTAACTTTGTATGGTGGATTGGTATTGGTCACGCAGGAACATTAATTTCGGCAGTACTTTTATTATTCCGTCAAAAATGGAGAATGTCTATTAACCGTTCAGCTGAGGCAATGACAATTTTTGGAGTAGCGCAAGCAGCTCTTTTTCCATTAATTCATATGGGTCGTCCTTGGTTAGCATATTATGTATTTCCTATTCCTAATCAATTTGGTTCACTTTGGGTAAACTTTAACTCTCCTTTACTTTGGGATGTATTTGCAATTTCGACTTATTTCTCTGTTTCAGTAGTATTTTGGTATATTGGTTTAATTCCTGATTTTGCTATGTTAAGAGATAGAATGAGTGCAAAAACTGCACCTATGAAAAAGCAATTATATTCTTTCCTTTCCTTTGGTTGGAGTGGTAAAGCAAAACACTGGCAAAGATTTGAGGAAGTCTCTTTGGTGTTAGCAGGTTTAGCAACTCCACTTGTATTCTCGGTACACTCTATTGTATCTATGGATTTTGCAACTTCAATTATTCCAGGTTGGCACACAACAATTTTCCCTCCGTACTTTGTGTTGGGTGCATTGTTCTCAGGTTTTGCAATGGTTGAAACTTTGCTTATCATAATGAGAAAAGTAGTAAACTTAGAATCGTATATTACAATTAAGCATATTGAGTATATGAATGTTATTATTTTACTTACAGGTTCGTTAGTAGGGACAGCTTATATTACTGAGCTTTTCATGTCATGGTATTCTGGTGTTGAGTTTGAACAATATGCATTCTTGAATAGAGCAACTGGTCCTTACTGGTGGGCATATGCAATTATGATGACTTGTAATGTATTGACGCCTCAGTTGTATTGGTTTAAAAGTATAAGAACATCATTTGTTGCAACATTTGTATTGTCAATCTTTGTAAATATCGGAATGTGGTTTGAGCGTTTTGTGATTATTGTAACTTCTCTTCACAGAGATTTCTTACCTTCATCATGGTCAATGTTCTCCCCTACTTTTATTGACATAGGAATATATGTTGGAACTATAGGTTTCTTCTTTGTATTGTTCCTTTTATATGCAAGAACATTCCCTGTAATTGCACAAGCAGAATTAAAATCTATTCTTAAATCTTCTGGTTCAGAATATAAAAATAAGAAATAATGAGTAAAAATACACTATACGGAATTTTTGACTGTGAGTTAGTTTTATTAGCAGCAGTAAGAGAAATTCGTGCCAATAATATTGAGATTAAAGAGGTATATTCTCCTTTTCCAGTACACGGTTTGGATAAAGCTTTGGGCTTGAAAGAAACTAGAATGGCAATTACTGCTTTTATTTATGGTTGCATAGGTTTATCTCTTGCAGCTTTGATGATTTATAATATCATGATTGTTGATTGGGCACAGAATATTGGTGGTAAACCCAACTTTACTTTTTACCATAATATGCCATCATTTATCCCTATTATGTTTGAATGTACTGTATTATTTGCCGCTCACCTTATGTCAATTACTTATTTGATAAGAAATGGATTATATCCTGGAGGAGTATCTGATAGTCCTGACCCAAGAACTACTGATGATAAGTTTCTAATGGAAATTGAAGTTGAAGGTGATATAGCAACAGTAAAAGCAATGCTTACAAAAACTGGAGCTACTGAAATTAACGAAAAAGACGCGTAACTATGAATAAATTAATTTTAAAATTAGCCTTAATTTCTACAGTTGTATTCTTATCTTCTTGTGGTGGTGATTCTGATCCTGGTTATGAATTTATGCCTAACATGTACCGTTCACCATCTTTGGAGACTTATGGTGAAAATGCAGTTACTGGTATTAATGCTCAACTTCCTGTAGAAGGCACTATTGCTAGAGGGTATCTTTCTACTTTTAATTTTGATGGAAGTTTAGAAGGCTATTTATCAGCAGGAAATACAGTCGTGAATCCTATTGAAAACAATGATAAAAATGTAGCAGATGGTAAAGCTCTTTACGGAATGTTTTGTGAACATTGTCATGGAGCTACAGGTACGGGTGATGGAACTATCATGCATCCTGTTTATTCTGCTGTACCTCATTATAATGATGATAAGCTAAAAAGAAGATGTGACTTACCTATGTGCGATTTACAAGCAGGACATATTTTCCATGCAATTACTTATGGTTTAAATGCTATGGGTCCTCATGCTTCTCAGATTAATGAAGAGGAAAGATGGAAAATCACACTTTATGTGCAAGAGGAATTACAACATTACGGTCAAAATTAAAATAAAAATAGAATGTTTACAATAGATAAAAAAGCAAAGAATTTTTCATTGGTACTTATGGCCATTGGATTGATTGCACTAATTTACGGATTTTCTACTGATGCTCATAGAACATGGCCAAGTTTACTCTTCAATAACTACTTTTTTATAGGGATTGCAGTATTTGGTGTATTCTTTGTGGCAAAGCAATATGTTGCTGAAGCAGGTTGGTCAATTGTGTTGAAAAGAGTTCCAGAAGCAATTATGGGTGCTTTACCCGTAATGAGTTTGATTATGCTTTTCATTATGGTAGCAAGCATCATGCATTGGAATCATATTTATCACTGGTTACATGAGGGTATTATGGATCCTGCAAGCGATCATTATGATAGTATTCTTGCTGGAAAAGAAGCTTATTTGAATGCAAGTTTCTTTATCATCAGAACTATAATTTATTTATTAGGTTGGAACTATTTTGCTAAAAAATTAAGAGCTTTATCAGTTTTGGAAGATAAAGAAGTAGGTACAGCTATTCACTTTAAATCAGTAAGTACTTCAGCTTGGTTCATGGTGTTTTTCGCAGTAACTTCTGCTATGGCTTCTTGGGATTGGATTATGTCAATTGACCCTCACTGGTTTTCTACTATTTTCGGATGGTATGTTTTTGCTGAATGGGGAGCAATTGGTTTCACAACTATATTATTATTTACTTTATACTTAAAAAGACAAGGTTACTTAGAGGATGTAAATGAAAATCATATTCATGATTTAGGAAAATGGGTTTTTGCCATGTCTTTAGTTTGGACCTATATTTGGTTTTCACAATTTATGCTTATTTGGTATGCTAATATACCTGAGGAAGTAACATATTTCACGGCTAGGTTAGAGGTTGAAAATTATAAATTCTTATTCTGGTTTAGCATGATTATTAACTTTATTGCTCCTATTATCTTACTTATGAGTAGAGATGCAAAAAGAAATAATGGAAGGTTAATTTTTGTAGGTTGTATCATCCTAGTTGGACATTGGATAAATTCTTATTTATTAGTTACGCCAGGTACTTTAGGTACGCATGGTCATATTGGTTTTGTTGAAATTGGAACTGGGTTAGGATTTGCAGGTTTGTTTATTTACCTAGTGTTAAATTCATTAACCAAACAACCTTTAGAAACTAAGAATCATCCTTTCTTAGATGAGAGTAAAAACTTGCATACTTAAAATTGTATTGTTGATATAAAAACTAAGGGTCAGCTATGCTGACCCTTTTTTTGTCAATTATTGTTTACATTTGCTGTTATAATGAATGAAAATCTAAATACTGATAATGAAGTTTTCTCTGATGAGGAATTAGAGATAGAGCAAGTTTTACGTCCTAAATTATTTAAAGATTTTGAAGGACAAGAAAAAATTGTAGATAACTTAGATGTATTTATTCAAGCAGCAAAACAAAGAGAAGAAGCTTTGGATCATGTGTTATTGCATGGGCCTCCTGGGCTTGGTAAAACTACTTTGGCAAATATTATTGCTAATGAGTTAGGTGTAGGTATTAAAACCACCTCTGGGCCTGTTTTGGACAAGCCAGGTGATTTGGCAGGTTTACTCACCAACTTGGAAGATAGAGATGTTTTATTCATTGACGAGATTCATAGGTTAAACCCTATTGTTGAGGAGTATTTGTATTCTGCTATGGAAGATTATCAAATAGATATTATGATTGAATCAGGACCAAATGCGCGTTCTGTCCAGATTAAAATAAACCCTTTTACTTTAATTGGAGCAACCACTCGTTCAGGATTGTTAACAGCACCCCTTAGGGCTCGTTTTGGTATTAACTCTCGATTGGAGTATTATAAACTTGATTTACTTTCCAAAATCGTTAACAGGTCTTCTTCTATTTTGGATGTAAGTATTACCAATGATGCAACTGTTGAGATTGCTGGTAGGAGTAGAGGTACACCTAGAATTGCAAATGCTTTATTAAGACGTGTTCGTGATTTTGCGCAAATAAAAGGAGATGGGAATATTGATAAAAAAATTACTCAATTTTCTTTAACTGCTTTGAATGTTGATGAACATGGTTTGGATGAAATGGATAATAGAATTTTATCAACTATCATTGATAAGTTTAAAGGAGGTCCAGTAGGACTTACTACTATTGCAACTGCTGTAGGCGAGCAAGCTGGTACTATTGAGGAAGTGTATGAGCCATTCTTAATTATGGAGGGATATTTGATGCGAACTTCTAGAGGGCGTCAAGCAACTGAATTAGCTTTTAAGCATTTAGGAAGAATAAAACCTGCGGATCAAAGAAATCTGTTTTAATATACTTGGTCAAAAACTTCTAGAATAGTGTCTTTGTAATGAGCAAAAGACGTAAGAGCCCAAATCTTTAAAGCTGAAACTTCATGCTTTCCTATCCATCTAGCACTTTTCTGCAATTCTTTTGTAAATAGTTTTTTATCAAAACTAACTTTCTGGAGTATTTTTTTACTGAATTCTAGCATGGTTTTTAATGTTTACAATACAATAACCCAAAACTTAATAATTTATTGTTTTGCGCCCCAACTATAAGACTTATTTTCTAAACCAATTAGGTTTAAAACTCGGTCGATTACAGTAGCGGCTAGCGCTTCAAATGTTTGTGGCTTACTATAAAACGAAGGGGTTGCAGGACATATAATTCCTCCTGCCTCAGTAATAATTTTCATGTTATTAATGTGAATTAAACTCAGTGGTGTTTCTCTGGCTACAATTATGAGTTTCCTTCTTTCTTTTAGGATAACATCAGCTGCCCTAGTTGTCAAATCATTACTTATTCCTGTAGCAATTCTACCCATAGTACCCATTGAGCAAGGGCAAATAATCATTGTACCATAATTAGCAGAACCACTTGCAAAAGGTGCCATAAAGTCCATTTTATCATAAAAAGTAAAAGGATAATTAGTATAATCTGAATTATCTAATTCTGTTTCCCAAACGTATTTTGCATTGTCACTCATTAATACGCCAACTACTTCTATTTGTTCTTTTAGTTGTACTAATTTATCAAAAAGTACTTTGGCATATATAGAGCCACTTGCTCCTGATACGGATACTATTATTTTGTGTTTTGTCTTCATTATAATATGTAGTGTAATGCGAAACTCAATACAGAATTGTATTGTCCTTTGTTAAGTTGAAAAGTAGCCCCTGAAGCATGAGCTCTAATAGGGATAATTGAATTGCTAATTCGGCTATTTAGTATTAATCTTGGATTAATAGAATAATCCATACCTATAAAAATGCTAATATCTGTTGTGTTGAATTCTTTAGTACTACTGGCGGAAATCTGTCCGTAAATATCATTATCAGAAGCTGAAATTAGAAATGCAGTTTCAATACCCCCTTCAATTGCTATTGTACTGCTTTGTTGATATTTTAAAAGGAAAGGGATTTCAACATAAGATAAATTAATATCCGAATAGTTATTTTCGTTCATATTAGGATTATTACTCCCTTTCTGAATAAAAGTCATTTCCATTTGACCTTTTAAAGTCTTACTAAGTTGCAAATCAATAAAGCCTCCAACTAATAATCCTGCCTTGTTAAAGCCCCCTAAATAATCTCCAGAAACCTGAGAAGTACTAAGGCCTAGAATTAACCCTCCTCCAAAGTTTTGTGCTTGGATGCTTATTGAAAGAAATCCACAACAAAGCAATATTGTAAATTTCTTTAACATTTTATCTTAAGCTAACGCCAAGCCCTAAAGTTGCTGTTGGGTATTCTGCAAAAGTATAATCTGCCTGAATTGTTACAACAGTCATATTTAATCTTAATCCAATATTTGTCCTTAAATTGTTATTGGATTCAAAAGCTACTTCTACTTTTTCGTCAAATTGAATTCCATCTAAATCAAAATTAGCATCTGTAGTGAAAGTTGTAGTTGCTGAGTTATATCCTAATCCAACATAACCAGTAACCATTAATAATTTTTTTGATGCAACTAAATTAATTGTAGTGGCCTTAGTCTTTAAGGAAACTTCTTGTCCTAATATTTTTAATTCTGTATTAAGAGAGGTATATCCTCCCTGCAAAGAAAGGCTCATTGGGATAGCGTCACCAATTCCAGGAATCCATTGTAATAAATCATGCTTTACCCCAACTCCAAAAAGATTGACATTGATATTATTACCAACATTTAACATTGGCATGTATCTTATGTCAATAGCTGTATTTTTGATTAATCCTATTCCTGCTTGTATCATTGGTAATGGTACAGCTGGTGTTTTTAAACCTCCTGGCATTTCAAAATCAACACCTAAGCCTGTACTATTATTGTTGTATGTCATTGTAGTTGCATCAGAGCTTCCAAATATAGTTGAGGCTTCATTTTCAGTAGAGGTAAATGTAGTTCCTCCGGCATCTGCAATGTTAAAAGTTTTTACTGAATTTGGAATAATCACAGTATTTAAAGTGAATGTTAAATCAAAGCCACCTAAACTATGCGGTTTTGCAGTATTGTACCATCCGCTATTTAAACCTGCTCCAAAACTTCCAGCCATTGGAGTAAAATATGCTTCAATAAGTTTTTCTCCTTGTGCAATGTCATTTGCAAGAATATTTTGGGTCTGACCAAAAGAACTTAATCCAATAAGTGCAGATAAAATAATAAAGAATAGTTTTTTCATAATGTTAAGTTTATTTATTAATTAAATGTGCTTCTTCAACTTGTAGTATTTCTTGTGTGGTATTATCATAAATATAAGCAATTACTGACATATTTGAAGAATCCCATCCTCCTGCATTTCCATTTCCTATTTCAGCTGTATTTTGAGAGTAATCAATATTAAACTGTTCCAGTGTGCTTAAGTTAACTGAAATTGTTTTTTCAATTACATCTGTAGACGTATAATTACTTGAAGTACTTAAATTTTCATCAGAAAGTAATGATCTTAAAGCATGATTGTGTTCGTAATCTTCAACATCCTCAGGTCCATCTTTTTGCCAGTTGATTATATTACTTTCACTTAAACAAACTACTAAATTATAATCTCCATTGATATTGTTTAATATTTCTGTATTGATAGTGATTACCCCCTCATCTCCAGTAATATTAGTAGTAATACTAATCCCAAAATCAATTTCTTTTTCTAGTTCTGTGATTACTCTAGCTAGCCATTCATCTTTTCCTAGCCTATGTTCACTAGGGTAGCCTATTCTATTCACCATCCCTCCTGGAAGTCCAAGTCCAGAGATGCCAAATAAATCATCCCATTCTTTTCCCCATTTTGTTCTAAAGTCATATTGATAATTTGGAGCTAGACTTGAGTGATAAGGCCTTGCGAATGTTTTGCTAACAT
>Ga0307986_10003939_pt1 | contig 10211 bp, 10 predicted proteins | sample EllFjometageno82_FD_203170 | JGI IMG/M metagenome (GOLD analysis project Ga0307986, IMG submission 203170) | Marine microbial communities from Ellis Fjord, Antarctic Ocean - #82 | ecosystem: Environmental > Aquatic > Marine > Unclassified | place: Southern Ocean | collected 2014-10-09
CCAATGACTAGTTAAATCGAGATTAGCAGCATCCGTTGAAGCGAAAGTTAGGCTTGGAATTAAGCCAATTAATATTAGTAGTATTTTTTTCATTTTTGTATTCTTGTTAGTTCAGGGCCCTGTTCATTATTAAGAGTTACTGCTTCATCTTTAAGCTCTACCTCTAGGGTAGCTAAGCAATAAAATTTCGAATTATATTTTATCCTAAATACCACCATTCCGCTGCCTTTATAACGAGCACCCCTATCTCTTGCAGACTTCGAAGAGGCGCAGTAGAGAGGATCACTAATATTTATTTCAGAGCCTGACTCAAAGGCAAAAAGACGACGTTTTGCAGATCCTAGATAATGAAGCCTCGCAACCACCTCCTGTCCAGGATAGCAACCCTTTGAAAAATTTACCCCTATCTCGTTAATATCCAAGTTGAGCATCTGAGGCACCAATTTTTCGCTAGTCAGCAGGTGGATTTCAGGGAGGGCCGAATCAATACAGGTCATACCCCAGTCCTCTATTGGCCCCATATTAAATTGATTGATGTCTTGTCTGTCAGTAATTATTAGGGATAGCTTTTCATTAATAGCCAATGCCTTCTGGTGGGACTCACCAATAGAGCCAATCTGGATATGCTCTTTCGTTACGTCCTCAATAACAACATCAGACATTATGACAAACATCTGAAGCCTTGGCTTTATGGCCTCAAGCAACTCTAATGGAAATGACAGGAAAAAACTATCCTCATTTTTTGTTACCCAGAACAACGCCAGGATCTTTCCCTGATGCTGGCAATAGGCATTCAGCTGAACACTTAATGCGTCAAGCTTACTAATGTCATTGCTGAGCTGGCCCTGAAGGAAGGTCTCAGCGTCTGCGCCAGAGACCCTCAGAAGTGCACGATTTTTAAGGTGAACAAACATAACTTAGATAGCTATTGAAATACGTTCATTTTATCTATTTTCATAGGGCTTATTTTTAATTAGACATAAAAAAACCCAGAGCAAGCTCTGGGTTTTACGAATATTAACTTATTCCTAAGTCAACCGCTGAATCTAAACGAATTTAGAATGCAACAGAAGCCTTAAGTGTAAGTGAATCATCCTTCGTGCTATATGTAGCAGCTAATGTTGCACCTGAAGTTAAAGAACGAGATATTGCAACAGTTGAGTACGCAGCAACTGAATTAACTATCCATGAACCATAACCATTAGTAGCATGTGTACCTAATGAGTTACCATCTTTTTGAACTGCATCTTTTACTTTAGGAATGCTTGATACAACCATTGTGTTACCAGCTAGACCGAATGTAGCAGTAACTTTCTGGCTGCTAGCTAATGTCAAAGCAACACCACTAACTGTAGTGCCTAAAGACCAAGTAGTCGCGCCACCATCGTTAGTTACACTAACGTCCATACCAGCAATGCTTCCAGCAACAGTAGTTACGTCATCAGTTGAAGAGGTCATAGCAATACCAGACCAAGTACCTGAAACAGTCAAGACACCAGAGTCATCAACACCAACAGTTGCGTCACCGATTGGAGCATCTACGCTAATAGTTACGCCTGTATCATCCGCAGCGCTTCCTTCAAATATCTGACCACCAGCTACATAAGTTGTAGCAATTGAAAGTTCATCATGCATATCAGCTGCAATAGTTACTGGACCGATTGTAGTTGCCATGTCAGCACCAGTAATAGTAGCATTACGTCCTTCAACGTCCATACCGATTGTTACTGTAGTTGTACCAGCAGTTCCTACTACGCTTAAGTCAGCGTCATAAGAAGTTCCAGAAGGAGCAGTTCCGTTATCGTCATACGATACAGAAGCCGTTCCACTTAGTGCAATAGCTGCCGAAGCTGATGTAGATACTACTGCAGATACTGCGAATAATGCGATTAGTTTTTTCATTTTATTCTCCATTTAGAATATATTAATTGCTAAGGACTCCCTTAGCAGCCTTTTGCTACTCTTACGAATAACAATGCATCCATAATAATCACTTCCTAGGCCAATGTCAACAACTATTTGTAAAAATAATACATTTAGTTGTTTTTTTTCAACAATTCATACGTATTTCAGCGCTATCATCTTTAGAATTACAGTTTGCAGCATTATCTACTTCAAGACATTAATTCATTAATCCATTAATATTATTGTCTTTTGTTTTCAATTTACCCGTTTTTTGTTATTTTTTTGCAGTTTTGTTGTTTTTTACTCACACAACAAAAAACCGGGCGAGCCCGGTCTTAAAATTTAACTTAATCTTGGTTACTTAAAACAAATAACCACCATGGCCAGCACCGATCATACAAAGGAGCATTGGAACCGACAGCACGACGTTAGTTCTTGAAGCCATTGCCGCAGTGAACTTTGCCTTAGCAATCTCCTCAGCACTCGCCTCAACCATACCAAGTATTTTTTTCTGGTTTGGCCAAATCAGAACCCACACGTTAAATAGCATAATCGTACCTAACCACGAGCCTAAGCCAATCATCTCAGCGCCAGGCTTTAAAAGGAAGGCGTTCGTAAAGCCGTAGCCCATTGAAAGAGCCCATGCGCCCGTTAGCCATGTGACAGCCGCTGACATACGGAACCATAATAAGGCTTTTGGCGCAATATACTTACCAATTGCAGCCGGCCCTGGACCGCCCTCGTCAGACAAAGCCTCGGCCATTGCAGGAACCTGGACAAAATTAAAGTAATAGAGCAGTCCAACCCATGTAACGCCTGCAAGTGCATGAAGCCACACGCTGAGGTTACGACCGATCAGAGATGAGCCTTCAGGTGACAAGTAGAACGCAACAAGGATTGCTAAAACAAAGCCTGAAACAATGGTGCCTTTGACAGAGGTTAATGGGTTCATAATATTTTGTTAGTTGGTTAATAAAGCTTTCATTATAAATAGTTCACTAACAGGTAAATGTTTTTTTATAATTTATATCTTATTAATACGATATACTCATTTTTGAATAAATTTTAGGAAAACCTCATGCCAATTAAATCAAAAATACTGCTTCCATTACTAATCTTAATTAGTGCATTTGCATTATCGCCAATTAATGCTGAAGAAGCTCCCAGCTCTATAGAGTACCAAGGGACAAAGCTAATGCTTAATGGTCAAGGCACCCGCGTAAAGTTCTTTATGAAAGTTTATGATACAAGTCTTTATCTAGGCTCTCAGAGTAGTAACGCTGAAGAAATACTTAACAGCAATGAGGCAATGGCCATTCGTTTGGACGTGACGTCCACTATGGTCACCACAGACGCTATGAAGGATGCACTGAATGCAGGATTAGTCAAATCAACAGGGAACAATACCGGCCCTATTAATAAAGAGATTGATCAGCTCATCTCTACCTTTAATAGTGATGTCACTGATAGTGATTTTTTTGAATTTATTTACATGCCGGACGCCGGAACCAATGTGCTTAAAAATTCTACATACATCGATACAGTTCCTGGAATTGAGTTCAAGAAAGCTTTCTTTGGGATCTGGCTATCTAAAAACCCAATTCAGAAAAATTTGAAAAAAGCGATGCTTGGAGGCTAGGATGATATCAACCCCCCCTACCTCCTTTGCAGATTGGCAAAGCTATCCCGCAACGCTAGACCCTATTCATGTCGCCTGGCTTAAACAAGCCAAGAAATCAAAGACTGCTTTTGCTGTTGCAGATATAGAAGGTGTCGAGATATCACACAAAAAGTTTCTGACAGGTGTTTTATTATTTTCAAAAAAAATTGAAACTTACAGCCCAGAGCAAAATGTTGGACTACTTCTGCCAAGTAGTGGCGGCGGGGCTATCGCATCTATGGCAATACTCTCGCTTGGAAAAACGCTCGTTAATCTGAATTTTACCGCAGGAAAGAAAGCCCTCCAATCGGCAGTCAAGCAGGCCGAAGTGAAGCATATATACACGTCACGAAAATTTTTAGATAAGATGTCTGAAAAGGGTATGGAGCTTGAGTCATTCTTTCCGGGAATAAAACTTTTAATGCTCGAGGACATTAAAGAAGAAATTTCCACCCTAGCTAGGCTCGGAACTTTATTAATAGCAATATTAATGCCCATAGGGTCAATTAGAAAGCGCTACTTCAAAGAAGTACTCATGAGCGATACTGCCGCTATTCTATTCTCCAGTGGAAGCGAAGGCTCACCTAAAGGAGTTGAACTATCTCATGCCAACATCTCCGCCAATGCAAAGCAGGCAGCAATTGAATTAGGAGCGGTCAGCAGTGACGTTATTATGTCAACCCTCCCAACCTTCCATGCATTTGGTTTTGCAATAACAACCCTAATGCCACTTGCTGAGGGCATACCAATAGTCTGCCACCCAGACCCAAAAGATGTTGCTACGATTGCATCGGGCATTAAGAAATACACGGGAACAATACTGGTTGGTACCCCAACCTTCCTTAGAATGTACACCATCAGTAAAAAAGTTAGTGTTGACTCAATGCAGTCTTTAAGGCTTGTAGTTGCTGGAGCCGAAAAACTTAGGCAAGAAGTCAGGGAAGGCTTTGAAACAAAATTTAATATGCCTGTCTTTGAGGGTTACGGAACAACTGAAACCTCGCCTGGTGCATCCGTCAATCTGCCAGACATAGAGGCCGATGGATTAAATTCTCAGAAGTTGCGAAACAGACCGGGCACTGTAGGCCGAGCATTTAGCGGGACTGAGTTTCGAATTGTTGACCCCGACTCACTAGAGCCTATAGCCTCAGGAGAAGACGGCCTAATTCTGATTGGCGGCCCCCAGATAATGAAGGGTTATCTTAAGATGCCAGAAAAAACGGCCGAGGTAATTGAAATTATTGATGGTTATAGGTGGTACCGATCTGGCGACAAGGGCCACCTGGATGATGATGGCTTCTTAACGATTGTTGATCGTTACTCAAGATTTGCAAAAATTGGTGGCGAAATGATCAGTCTAACAACTGTTAAGGAAGAGATATTAGACGTTTGGAATGACAAGGACTTAGAAATTGCAGCTACATGCCTTCCTGATCAGCGTAAAGGTGAAAAAATTGTGCTCCTTGCAACCTCTGAGCTAGATAAGGATAAGCTTAAAAAACTACTCTCAGATGCCCATATCAATCCACTCTTCTTTCCATCTAAAGTTTTGGTAGTTGATGAGATTCCAAAATTGGGTAGCGGAAAAACTGACTTTGGCGCAACCAAAAAAATAGCGCTAACTAACGACTAAGTAGAATAAAAAATGCCTGAGCTCCCAGAGGTTGAAACAACTAGGCGTGGCCTCGAACCACATATAGTTAATAGACAAGTCGTATCTATTCATATTTATAAGAGGCAGCTTCGCTGGGAAATACCTGCTCACCTGGTTGAAACATTAAAAAATCAAACTATCCGGAAAATATCGAGACGTGCAAAATATTTACTAATTGACTTTACTGATGGACAGTTGGTTATGCATCTTGGAATGACTGGATCAATAAGTGTTGTCCCTATTATTGAGCCGCTAAAAAAACATCATCATTTTGAGCTTAAATTAGATAATAATTCAAGCATGCGTTTTCATGATCCTCGTCGGTTTGGCTCAATCCTTTGGCAAAAAAATGATGAGCAGCTTTCGCTTCTCAAAAAACTAGGCCCAGAACCTTTAAGTTATGAGTTTGATGAAAACTCTCTCTTCAATTCTTCAATTGGCAAAACAAAAAACATAAAAGCATTCATTATGGACAGTAGTATCGTTGTAGGGGTAGGAAATATTTACGCTTCAGAAAGTTTATTTCTAGCTGGCATATCCCCTAAAAGAGAAGCTGGGAAAACTTCGAAGAAGCGCTACAAGATTCTTGTAAAGTGTATCAAAGAAGTTTTATCAGAATCAATTAATAATGGTGGTACTACTCTTAATGACTTTTCTAATGTGGATGGTGAGCCTGGTTATTTTTATCAAATATTATCTGTCTATGACCGTAAAGATATGCCATGTATTAGATGCAGTGGTACAATTAAAAAAATTATACAAAATCAACGAGCCACTTATTATTGCCCTAAATGTCAGCATTAGATAATCCCAAGGCTTTATTTCAAAGTACCTGCTCAACCAATTCAGAGCCTTACGCGCTTCAAAATATTGGCGATATGATGTCGCCTGAATTCAGTGAGAATTGCATTATCATTGTCGACCCTGGAATGCCAATTCATAATGAGGCTTATGTCATTATAGATTTTAATGATGAGCTCTATTTTCGTCAGTACGTTATAGAGAATAATCAGCAGCTAATGAGATGCCTTAACTCTTCCTATGAGGATATAAATCTGACTGATGATTTTGAAGTTCGTGGTTGCATCACTCAACAGAAGCAGCGTAAACAAAAATCACTTCACTACTACTTGCTTGACAAAGAGAGTGGGGAAATGAAGTTTAGTGACAAAGGCAAAGAGAAAGAGTTAGCCTCTTAGGGTTTCTCCATCCATATTAGGTGTGCCATCCTCCCGGAGCACTTACCATCTCTTCGGTATGAAAAATATTGATCCGATTCTTTATAGGTGCACCTATCACCGCCACTAATTGAATTTACTCCTAAGCCTTTAAGAACTATCCTTGCTGCTTCATACAAATCAAGATAATATTTATTATTTAAGTAAGAAAAACAATTTTCAAAATTTTTATTTTTAGAAAGATATTGAGACTTAACCTCACTGCTAACTTCAAAAGATAATTGAGAAATTGCTGGCCCTAAGTGAACTATTAAATCCTCTCCATTACAATCCAAAGATTCAATTAAAGATTCAATTACACCGTTTGCCAAACCCCTCCATCCAGCGTGAGCAATCCCAACAGCGGTGCCCTCTCTATTACTCACAAAAACTGGCAGGCAGTCAGCCGTAAGTACTCCACAAACTGTTCCAAGTTTTTTGCTATAACTTGCGTCAGCGTCAACTATTGATGATATTGAATCGGCATTAACGCTAATATTAGAGTGCGTTTGATTAATCCATACTGGCGCAGAAGGTAAATTATAGTGTCTCAACAATTGTGCGCGATTTGCCAACACCGCATCCTGATCATCATTAACGTGAAGCGCCAAATTAAAGTTATCAAAGTTACCCTTGCTGCTCCCACCCTCTAAAATCCTTGGTGTTGAAATTAGTTTAATATTGCTTGGAAAAAAATTCATTAATTTAAATAATCCTAAACCATCAAGAATCGAATTTTTTTAAGACATCCAGCAGCCCTACCATGTCATCTGGAAGGGGCGCCTTCCAAGACATTAACTCCCCCGAAATAGGATGAGTTAGAGTTAACTTTTTTGAGTGGAGCGCCTGCCTTTTAAAATTAATAAGGGCTTCTTTTAGATCCTCACTTGCTTTTTTTGGGAAACGGACTCGACCACCATACATTGGATCCCCTATCAAAGAGTGACCGACATGAGAAAGGTGAACACGTATTTGATGAGTTCGGCCAGTTTCTAAAATTGCTTTGACATGAGTGTGACTCTTAAACCGATCAATTGCCCTATAGTGAGTTGTTGCTTCTTTTCCACTCATTAAAATAGCTTGCTTAACCCTATCTTTAGGGTCCCGGCCGATAGGCTCATCAACAGTCCCTCCTGCAATCATATGCCCGTACACTATGGCAGAATATTCCCTGTCAACTGAGTGGTTTTGGAGCTGCTCAACCAAATATTTTTGTGACTTTTCATTTCTAGCAACAACCATTAAGCCCGAAGTATTTTTATCTAATCGATGAACAATACCAGCCCTATCAAGTGCTGACAAAGCTGGGTCATAATAAAGAAGAGCATTTGCTAAGGTTCCGCTCCAATTTCCTGCGCCTGGATGAGTCACTAGACCAAACTGCTTATTTACTACAATAATATCTTCATCTTCATAAACAATATTTAAAGGAATTTTTTCAGCAATCCAGTCATTACTTTGCTTCTGATTTAAAGTTAAACAAACAACTTCATTACCAGTAGACTTATCTTTTGGTTTGAAGATTTTTTGATTGATTAAGGCATCTCCAGATTTAATCCACGCAGTTATTTTTGAGCGGGAATAATCAGGAAGCATTTCAGCTATTGAAGAATCAAGCCTACTTCCTGTCATCCTCTCTGGAATAATGATATTTAGTATTTTCATGCTGTCATTTTAATTGATAACGACAATAAACTTAACCTTGTTAAAAATTTATGCAGTAAAGGCTTAATATAGCCTAAGGAAACTTCAAGCTGACCTCTATAAGAAAAATAAATAAGTGTCAAGAATCGAGATAATATGTAAAATAAAAAGGAACAAATATTTATTAAACATAAATCTATTAATTTTAAGCAAAAAAACCTAAAAAATGAAAAATGAAAATACTCCACTTTCTCTCCCCAAGAAACAAGTTGATTTAGTTTTAGATCTTTATTCTAGTGGGAAGGTAAATGAGGCAATAGATATTATTAGAGCCTTAAACGAAGACTATCCTAATGTGCCATTACTTTTCAATTTACTAGGTGCGTGCTACAACAAATTAGGTCAATTTGACCCTGCTGCGCAGTTTTTTGAAACAGCAATTTCAATAAAACCTGACTATGCTGAAGCATTTATGAATCATGGTGTTGTTATGAGAGCAGTTGGTAAGCTTGATCATGCATCTAAAAGTTTTAAAAGAGCAATAGAAATTGAACCAAATTACTTTGAAGCCCATAATAAACTTGGGATTACGCTCGTAGATTTGAATCAATGTGAAGATGCTATTGAACATTTAGAGTGGGCAGTAGCCTATAAATATGATTTTTATGAGGCTCATAATAACCTTGGCGTTGCCAACAAAACACTTGGCAAAATTAGTGAAGCAGCTAAAAATTTTGAAAAAGCTATAGAAATCTTCCCGAACTATATTCTTGCACTTTTAAACCTTGGAACTTGCCTTGCAGATCTTGGGCAAAAAGATGGGGCTGTTAAATCTTTTGAAAAGGTTCTGGCTATTGAGCCTGATAACTCACAAGCGCAGAAAAATTTAAAAGAACTCAGCGCTAATTAGAGTTTTAGTATGAGCATAGAGCCTCTTCTAAACAGTAAAATTAACTCTGTTATTGCGCTCTACTCTAAAGGCCAGATACAAGAAGCACTCGATGCCGTTGAAACCTTAACGAAATCCTACCCTAATGAAGCATTACTCTACAATATCAGTGGTGCCTGCTTTGCTGGTTTAAGACAATTAGATAATGCGCTTAAGAGCTATGATAAGGCACTCACTATTAAGCCGGACTACGCTGAAGTGCATTACAATCTCGGTGTTACACTCCAAGAACTCGGTCAACTGAACGCTGCAGTTAAAAGTTATGAGCAGGCATTGGCTATTAAGCCAGACTACGCTATTGCATGTAATAACGTCGGTTTTACACTCCAAAAACTCGGTCAACTGAACGCTGCAGTTAAAAGTTATCAGCAGGCATTGGCTATTAAGCCGGATTATGCTGATGCACATAACAACCTTGGTAATGTCCTTAAGGACCTTGGTCAACTTGATGCTGCGGTTAAAAGCTATAAGCAGGCACTCGATATTAATCCAAACTACGCTGATTCATATAACAACCTTGGCGTTACATTCCAAGAACTCGGTCAACAGGATTCTGCGGTTAAGAGTTTTGAGAAGGCACTCGCTATTAAGCCTGACTTCGCTGATGCACATTACAACTTCGGCAATGTTCTCAAGAAACTCAATCAACTGGATGCTGCGGTTAAGTGTTTTGATAAGGCACTCGCTATTAAGCCGGACTTTGCTGAGGCACATAACAACCTTGGTAATGCCCTTAAGGACCTTGGTCAACTGGATGCTGCTGTTAAGTGTTATGAAAAGGCAGTAGCGATTAGACCTGACTACGCTCAGGTTTATCATAATCATGGGGGTGCAATGAAACGCCTTAAGCGACTGGATAAAGCACTGAGAAGTTTTAAACGTGCCCTTGTCCTTAATCCTGAACTAAGTTTTCTCTTAGGTGATTTATTGCATAGCAAAATGCTTCTTTGTCTTTGGGATGATCTACCAAATGACCTTAATGAATTGCAGAATAAAATTAATAATAACGAAAAAGTTATAGAACCATTTTCTATGCTGGCGCTGATTGATGATCCTGAAATCCAGAGAAAAACTGCTGAAATCTTCGCTAACAAAAGGTACCCAAAAAATCATGATTTGCCTAGAATAGGGCTTTACCCTAAACATAAAAAGATCCGTATAGGATATTTTTCAGCTGACTTC
>Ga0307986_10003941_pt1 | contig 10205 bp, 11 predicted proteins | sample EllFjometageno82_FD_203170 | JGI IMG/M metagenome (GOLD analysis project Ga0307986, IMG submission 203170) | Marine microbial communities from Ellis Fjord, Antarctic Ocean - #82 | ecosystem: Environmental > Aquatic > Marine > Unclassified | place: Southern Ocean | collected 2014-10-09
ATCTGGTTTGTCATTTTTCGTTAGTGGCGTTGGCAAGGCTATAATTATCACATCACAGTAATAAATTTGTTGTATATCGCCTAAATTTAAAACAAATTTTTTGTTTAATAATTTTATTTTTTTTGATGAAATAGTATTAATAGGAGATTTATTTTTTTTTATTAAATTTATTTTATCTTTGTTTTTATCAAACCCATAGACTTGAAATTGAGATTTTGCTATTGTAGTTGCAAGTTCCAAGCCTACATAGCCCAAACCTATTATTGCAATTTTAGCAGATTTATTTTTTATTTTATTATTTAATTGTTTGCTCATACGTTTATTTACGAAAGATTAATTTAATTTATCTAATATATTGTTAAGTACATTACCTATCTTGAGTATTTCCTTTTTTGAAATATGTGGCCCAACAGGCAAAGAAATAGAAAAATCACTTATTTTTGAAGCATTCTGAAATTGATTTGCTTTATAACCATATTTTTTTTTATAATAAGTCATTCTTGGAACAGGTTGAGGGTAATAAATACTAAAACCTATTTTATTTTTTTTTAACTGGTCTGTTATCAATTCTCTTTTTTTTTTTAATTTGTTTTGCAATATAAAATTCAAAGCATAAAAACTATTCTTACATTCTTTATTGACGCTTTTTAATACTTTAATGTTTTTTATTTCACTTAAAATTTTATATAGAAGATCAAAGTTTTTCTTTCTTTTTTTTAAAAAAAATCTAAATTTTTTTAATTGTTCTACTCCTATTGCGGCGTGTATTTCGCTCATTCTATAATTAAAGCCGAGATTTATTGCGTCATAAAAGCCAGCTGTTTTTCTTTCATTATAATTTTTATTTATGCCCAATGCTTTGTTTCTTACTAATTTTTTATAAAGTAATTTGTCAGAGGTTATTATCATTCCACCTTCAGCAGTTGTGATGTGTTTTATAGGATAGAATGAAAAAACACCTGCCGTACCAAGTAATCCAGTATGTTTATTCTTATAAGTAGCACCTAGTGATAATGCGCAGTCTTCAATAATTTTTAAATCATATTTTTTAGCTAGATAAATTATTTTTTTCATTTTTACAGGCACTCCTAAAAAATGCACAACAGCTATTGCTTTTGTTTTTTTATTTATTTTTTCTTCTATTTTATCTAAGTTAATGTTTCCTGTGTCCTGATCACAATCTACAAAAACTGGCTTAGCTCCAACTAGTTGAACCGCATGTGCTGTCGCTACATGTGTTTGGGCAGGTACAATTACTTCATCCCCATGCCCAATACCTAATGTAAAATAAAGTAGATGCATCCCCGCCGTACAAGATGAGACTGAAGTAGCATATTTAGCTTTTGTTAATGATTTAAATTTTTTTTCAAATTCAATTGATTTACGTCCATGGACATAAACTCCACTTTTAAGAACTTGTTTTATAGCTGAAATTTCTTTTTCATCTACTATTGGTTTTCCAAAAGGAATATTTAATTTATTTTTTAACATATTTAGATTTTATTATTTTTTTATATTACTTGAATTTTAATTATTTATCACCTAAATAAAATTTCAGTATTATTAAGATACGCCCAAAAACAAATTTTTTAATTTTTGAAATGGTATATATATTTTTGAAATTTAATTTTAAAATTATTTTTTAAGTAAAATTTTATCGATTCTTTATTATTTGATTGAGTAGAAACTTCAATTAAAGATTTTTTATTATTTTTAATATAATTTTCAAAGAAACTAAGCATTTTTGATGCTAGGCCAATCTTTTTGTAGCTCTTATTGACCGCAATCAAATCGATAATATAGTTATTCTTATTTTTTACTATTAGCAGAAAACCAACTAATTTTTTATTTTTTTCACTTATAATTAAATAATCTCCTCTTTTTTTTTTAAAAAAATTTAATACCCAATTACGTTTAATTTTTTTTGCGATTTTTTTATTAATTTTTTTATCCTGAAAAAACCTACTTTTAGTAAAAGCATTTTGTGCTAGAATTAGGACAGATTTTTTATCTGCAATTTTAGCAAATCGTACATTTTTAAGATTTAGATTAAAATTTGATTTATTAATTTTTTTAAAAAAAGTTATATTTTTTTCAATTAATTTGATATTATTTTTTTTTAAAAACTTTGTATTAATTATTTTTTTAGTTTTAATTGTAATTAGTATTTTTTTAAATTTAAAATTTAAAAAATTAACTTTATTTAAATCTTTAAGATCAAGATTGTAAGCAAAGTGTCCAAGTTGTTTGGAAAGCCATTTATCTAGTTTTAACAATATAAGCTCTTTAAATTTATTTTTTTATACTTTTAATAAAAGTTAATATGCTAAAATTCTTTGATTGTTAATCATATTTTATATACTTAACTTTTTCCCACTTTTTAGTTTTTAATGATTTTTCTATTGATAAACAAACTGACATTAAATCTATTATTTCTTTTTCGGTAATAATATTATTTTTTTTTTTATAATAAATGCTACCAATAAAGGAATTTAAGACTTCTGATTTTTGTTTGTTTGAATAACTAAACTTTTTTTTCTTAAACTTTGAGAGGTTTCTGGAGTTAAAGAATTTAGCTTCACCATTACTGTACAAAAATGTAGATTTTGTTCCATAAATATTTAAGTTATGATGATGTGGAGTTACAGAGGCAAAATTTGATGTAATTTTTGCAATCATTCCATTCTCAAATTTTAATAGAGATGAAACTAAATCAAAGAACTTAAATTTTGTATTTTTTGTGGATATATTATTTCCTTCTGCAATTACAGAAACTACTTTTTTTTCAGACAACCAAATAATTAAATCTATTAAATGAATAGATCCGCCCAATATCACAGAGTAAAAAGGTATTGATCCTCTCCAACCATTTACGACCTTATGAATTCTTCCATAATTATAATCTCCTTCGGAATAATAAATTTTACCCACTTTTTTTTTTCTGATATTTTTTTTTAATTCTACAAAGCCAGGGTTATTTCTAAGAATTAAATTAGAAGAAAATAAAATTTTTTTATTGTGGGAAAGTGCTAGGCAAATTTTACTTAATTCGGATAAATTAAGGCAAAGAGGTTTTTCAACAAAAAAATGTTTTTGATATTTTATAGATTGTAAAATATGTTTTGCATGAAAATTATCGTAAGAAGCAATCACTACCACATCTATACTTTTGTCTTTAAAAATTTCATTCGCATCAGTGGTAAACTTGCATTTGATAAATTGTTTTTTATAAAGATTTAATTTTTTTTTGTCTAAATCACACAATGTAGCTAAATTTACTTTTTTATTTGAGTTTAAAAACAGAGCATGTTTTGCGCCAACACCTAGACCAATTACTGCTACGTTTAATCTTTTTTTCATTAAATAATTTTTGTATAAACTTTTAAAATATAATTTAAGCTAAAATTTTTATTTTTACAAAATTTAATAATTTTTTTTGCTTTATCAAAATCATTTTTTGTATCGATGCTTAAATTAATATTGCTTTTATCAATTCTATTATAAAAATTCTTAATTTTATAGTTTTTAAAATTTTTATAGAAAAATGTTGTAACATGTTCTTTAAATTCATTTTTTTTTATTCTAGATAAAGTGTCCATAAATATTCTAGCATTAATGACTTCAACCGAAAAACCCTTTGGAAAAGTTCTTTTAAATACATTGGTAACTAAATCGTAGTTATTTTGATTAAATAAATTTATACCTCTGTCAATTAATTTGGGATCCATAAATGGGCTATCAGATGAAATTCTAACAAATGATTTGTAATTTCCACTTTTTAAAATTAAATAGAATCGTTTAAAAACATTATTTAATGGTCCTGCAAAATAGCTAATTTTTTTTATTTTACAAAACTTAATTATTTTTTTGTCACTTGCTTGTTTCGATGTTGCTATAATGATCTTTGATATTTTTTTAGATTTTTTTACTTGATTATAAACTCTTTCTAAAACACTTAAACCATAAATTTTTTTTAAAACTTTACCCCTGAGTCTTTTAGAAGAGTATCTTGCTTGAATTATACAAAGCACTTGTAAATCCTATTAATAAAATTAAACATCTAAAAAATTTTTAATCAATTTTTATCCAGCCAATGAGCTTTTTTCGGATCTGAAATTATTTCACAATCAAAATCACAATTTTTAACAGCATTTTTTACTGACTCTAAATTTCCCAACTTATAATTTATAATAGATATTTTACTTTTCATTTATTAGATTTTTAATTATTTTTTTAAATATCTTATTTTTTTCATCTAAAAAAGATATGTCATTAATAATTTTTTTATTCTTATCATAAAAGCTTTTATCTGAATTTAGAAAAAGGTAATCAAGAATTATTTCATATTTTTTTATATCATAATTATTTGACCAAAAAGAACCGTTATCTTTTAATTTTTTTGGATAACCAAACTTTAAATGGTGACCGCCCCAATCTCTTATGCAAAAAAAGGCAACACGTTTATTTCTTGCAAGCAATTCATATCCAAGGGTAGAGTCAATCGTAACAATGACATCAGAATTAATTCCTTTAATATAATTAGAGTGACTTCGACCTTGTTTTTTTGTTATTTCTGGATAAATTTCCCAGTTTTTATACTGCAATTCTTTTTTACAAAAATTTAACAACTCTTTGTCATTAGAAAGTTTTGTTAACGGTCCTTTAGGTCTGGCTAAAATGTTAAGTTTTTTATCATATTTAAAAGTATACTCATTTAAAAATTTAAGAATTTTTTCATCTGGCATACTCACATTGTGTTCATGTTTTATGTCATTGCGATATTGAGAAATATAAGTCAACGTATTTTTATCAATTTTTTTAGATTTGTAAGAAAATTGATTGTTGCGAAAAAATCCTATATTTTTTGTCTCACACTCTAAAAAATTCTTATATTTTTTAGAAAAGTGGTTATTAGCAGTGAAAAGAAAATCTATTTTTCCAATTTCTTTTTTTTTTTTTATTATTCCAAATGGATTATTCTTTTTTATAAGCTGTGTCTTATTTTTTTCTTCAAACCTTCTAATTCCATTTTGTATTAACAAAACTTTTATTCTAGGTAGGTCTTTTTTTAAATTCCATAAATAATTATTATGATCAATAAATGATATAACAATTTTTGTCTTTGATAGCTTAATAAAATTATTATAGTAATTTTTACTTATATTTCGTAAAAAAAAATTCGTACTAAATATTGTTTTTACTAAACAATAAAAATTTATTTCTTTAAATCTTGACGGGAGAACTTTGTAGGAATTTGCAGGAATGAGTTTTTTAATTATATCTGAACCTGAAGCATCAAAAATTAATATTTTTTTCTTCTTAGGTTTTTGCAAAAACCATTTTGCTGTAAATAATATCTTAATTGGTAAAAAAAAATTCATAGAAAAATTGATTAGTTTAATTTATTTTTTTTATTGAATTTTTGATACTATTTATATTTCCAAGATCTGCCCAATTTTCAAAAATTGGGTAAACAATTACATTTAATTTTTTTTTGCTCATTTTTTTAAAAAAACTTGGCATATCTTCTTTTTCATTTTTCCCTAAATATTTCAAAACTTTAGTGTTTAAGACGTATATACCTGCATTTATATTTTCATATTTGGATGGCTTTGTTTGAAAAGATATAAATTTTTTTCCTCTTGTCTTAACCACATCAAAAGGATTGGTTATTTCATAATGTCTAACTACCATTGTTGCGTCAGCAAAATTTGATTTGTGATATTCAAGAACGCTTGAATAATCAATATCACTTAAAACATCACAGTTTGTTACAATTATATCTTGTTTTTTTAAATTTTTTAAATCACGTAATGAACCTGCAGTTCCCAGAGGCTTTTTTTCTTTAATATAGTCAATATTTACATTTAGTTTTTTTCCGCTTCCAAAATATTTCTCAATCATCTCACCTAAATAATTAATTGAAAAAATAAAATCATCAAAACCATATTTTTTCATATTCAGAACTAATTGTTCCAACATTGGTTTGCCTTGAACTTCAATTAATGGCTTTGGCTTTTTTTTAGTAAGTGGCAATAATCTTTTTCCATAACCACCTGCCATTATTACAATTTTTGTCTTATTTATTTTTTTTGTGGAAGCTATTAGATTACTTAAAAAAAATAATCCAGAAATTTTACCTTTCAAATTTAATATTGGAACATGTTCAATATAATTATTTTTCATCAATGTTAATGCAGCTTTTTTATCACTTCGTGTAGTTACTAAAATTGGTTTATAATTTATAATTGATAGTATCTTATCTCCTAAATTCAAACCTTTCAATAAACCTCTTCTTAAATCTCCGTCCGTAACTGTTCCAATTAATTTATTGTTGTAGTCAATTATTAAAGATATTTTTAAACCTGTGGTATTTAAGTTTTTAATAACATCTCCTAAAGAGCTATTTTTTTTAAGAATAGTTTTTTTCCAATAATTCTTGTCGCTTGTGAGTAGTGTTGCATTAGAAATTTTTTTATTCATTAACTACTTTAAAGTTTTAGAATACAATTTACTTAACTTATAATCTTGTTTCGTATCGATATCTATAGATGTTTTTTTATCCATTAAAAAAAATAAGACTTTATCTAAAAAAAAATTATTTTTAAAATTCTTCAAATCATATATAAATATAGCACCGTTCGGCATATACAAATTATTTTCATCTTGTCTGTTTTTAGTTTTTTTATTTTTTTTACTTACAGTCTGTAAAAATTTATTATTTTTTTTTGTATACATCCAATTAAATTTTTTTTCTACTTCATATACTGATACTAATTTTTTTTTATCTTTTTTAGAATTATTAACAAACTTTTTTAAAGCACTATCTATGTGTGTAGAAGTTCTAAAAGGACTAGTTGGTTGTAGTAAAATTAATAAATCATATTTTTTAATTTTATCAAAATATTTTTTTGCATGAACAATAACATCAAAAATAGAAGACTTAAATGTAGCAAGTTTTCTGGGTCTTAAAAATGGAACATATAATTTATTTTTTTTTGACAAGTTAAAAATATATTTTGAATCTGTTGAAACCATAATATTATCAATATATTTAGACTCTTTTGCTGCTTTAAAGGTCCAAAAGATCACTGGTTTCTTGTTTAAAGGTAAAATATTTTTATTTTTTAATCCTGTAGAATGTTCTTTTGCTGGAATTAAACAGATAATTTTTTTGCGCTTAATCATAATTTTCTTACTTTAATATTATTTTCTAGTGTTGTTTTTCTTAAATTTTTATTGTTAATTTAAATCAGTAAACTTTTTGTAAATTATTTTATTTAACATAACATTTCTTAAAATTGAAATAATTTTATCTGAAGACCCTCCATTACCATAAGGATTAACTAAATGTTTCAATCTTTTATTATTGGTTTTTTTAAATGTATAATTTAAGCATTTAAAAATTTCATTAGTATTAAATTTACAATCTATCACTGAGTTAGCTTTTATTCTTCCTTTTTGTCTGTCACCAAGATTAATAGTAAATTTATTAAACGAAGGCATTTCTAACAGTCCACTAGATGAATTTCCGATCATGCAATTTACTTGATTACAACACGAAAAAAATAAGTTTTGACCTAGTGATTTAAAAAAAAAGGCGTTTTTATTTAATTTAACAAAACTGTAAATTAATTTAGAAATAATATTTGACTCAATATCTGAGTTGGGCATAGTAAATATTATAGTGGTATTCTTGAGTTTATTCAGAGAGTGTATTAATTTTTTAAAATTATTTTTAGAAGAATTTTTGCTTAACGTCTCTGGGTGGTAAGTTACCAAAATACTTTTTTCTAAAAATTTTAACTTTAGTTTTTTTTCTAACTCAAGTTTACTTAAAAAATTATAATTTTTAATATTGTCAACTCCTAAACCGCCAACAAAATAAACATTTTTAGGTTTTTCACCCATTTGTATAATTCTTTTTTGATATTTTTTAGTCGCTGCAAAATGTAAATGAGACATTTTTGTAATTGAATGCCTAAAAGCGTCATCCATAGATCCTTCTGTTAATTCTCCACCATGTATATGACCAATTGGAATTCTACACAGTGTTGCTGCAATAGCAGCTGTTAAAATTTCATATCGATCCCCTAACAATAAAATTACATCTGGTTTTAAACTCTCATAGCTTTGAATAAGTTTTGTCAAACCTAACGACATAGATTTGCCTATCCCTACAGAATTATCTTTGCTTATTTTGATATCAATCTTCCTGTCAATCTTTATAAGATCTTTTTTTATTTCACTTAATGTAAAACCATGTTTACTGGACAAATGCGATCCTGTTACGATTAGTTGTAAGTGTAAATAGCTGTCTATTTTTAATTTTAATAGCAATTTTTTGAAAAGCCCGTATTCAGCTCTTGAACCAGTTACAACACAAATTTTTCTATGTTTTGACATTATTTATTAAATTTAATTAAATCATCAACATTAAAGTTTTTTTTAGATTTCTTGCCTAGTATTTTTTTAAAAAAGATAGGTGAAATTCCTGATCCTGGTCTTTTGCAAGTAATGTTCAAATTACTAAATTTTTCATTTTTTTTAATTTTTTTTAATGCAACTATCGATTTTCTAACTATTTTAATATTTTTTTTTTCAGATTTGGTAATTTTTTTATTTTTACTTCCTAGCATTTTTTCTACAATTCTTATGCTCTTAACCATATATTTAAAATTTTGGGGGTTGAGGCTTGCTTTGTGATCTGGGCCTTTTAATTTATTGCTTAAAGTAAAGTGCTTTTCAATAACTCTAGCACCTAAAGCTACTGCCGCAATAGAAGCTTGTGTGCCCAAACTGTGATCGGAAAAACCAACATTCAATTTAAACATATGTCTTAGAGTATTAATCGTATTTAGATTTACCTCGTTATAAGGTGCAGGGTATGCTGAAGTGCACTGCATTAATATTATTTTTCTCCTATTAGTTCCAAAATTTATTAACGTGTTTACAGCTCTTTTAATTTCATCGGTATTTGACATCCCGGTTGATAGAATTGTTTTTTTATTAAATTTTCCTAAAACTTCTAGATAGGGTATATTCGTAATTTCTCCAGAAGGTACTTTGAAATAATTAAGATTAAATTTTTTTAAATAGTATAGATTTTTAATATCAAAAGCAGATGAAATAAAAATAATTTTTTTTTTCTGACATTTTTTAAAACAAACTTTGTGCATCGCATCTGTGAATTCTAATTTTTTTAACATTTGAAACTGATTTTCATGTTTTGAAGATTTGTTTTTTTGGTATTCTGCTTTTGGAGCATATTTAGTAGCTAAGTTTTCTGCTTTGAATGTCTGAAACTTAATTGCGTTCGCGCCAGATGATGCTGCAATATCGATTAATTTTAATGCTTTTTTTAAAGATCCATTATGGTTAACTCCAGCTTCTGCGATGATAAAAACTTTATTATTAGTTTTCATATATAAATTTTTTTCCTTCTATTAAAATATACGGTTTGAATTTTTTTGTTACTGTGGACCTAAGTACTTTAGTGAGGTTCTTTTTTTTATTAACATTTATTTGGTAGAGTTGGTTTAGTTGTCTTCTTGTATATAATTTTTTAGACCATTGATTTTTTTTACTTTTTTTAATTAACAAATTCAATTTTTTTTTTTTTATATATTGGATTATCCTCTTTAATTGAATTAATTGATTTAGATAAGTTTTCTTTAAAATTTCATCTACTGATTCATTATTTTTAATTTTCCATCTTGCAACATCTATTATTTTTCCTCTATCAATTTTCACAGAGTCTATTAAATGTGCGGTAACACCATATTTTTTTTCATTGTTCATTATTGCAAAATTAACACATCCAATACCCCTATACTCAGGTGGTCCTGGATGAAAATTTACAATTTTTTCTTTATGATTTATTATATCATTCCTAGTTAAAATGTATCTACTTCGAAAACAAAAAATATAATCACCTTTCCAAGTTTTAATTTTAGTCTTAATTTTTTTATGATTAATTGAATTATCAAAAATACTAGAAACATGCTTAAAATTTTTTTTTAGGATGAAATAAAATTTTTGAGAATAGAAGTCTTTTGGTTTTCCAATGAATAAAATCCTGTATTTTTTCATTTAAATAGTCAATCAATATTAGATTATATATTATAAATATCTGAATTATATAATTTGAAATTATCTAAAACTTTCATCCACTCTATAGTTTTTCCTAAACCATAATTTAAACC
>Ga0307986_10003945_pt1 | contig 10202 bp, 8 predicted proteins | sample EllFjometageno82_FD_203170 | JGI IMG/M metagenome (GOLD analysis project Ga0307986, IMG submission 203170) | Marine microbial communities from Ellis Fjord, Antarctic Ocean - #82 | ecosystem: Environmental > Aquatic > Marine > Unclassified | place: Southern Ocean | collected 2014-10-09
AAAAAATAAAAAACATGCAAATCTTAGATTTTCAAAAGCCAGATGAGGTAGTAATGATTAATGAGGCTGCTAACCAAGGAGACTTTGAGTTTCGTCCGTTAGAGCCAGGTTATGGTTTAACTGTAGGGAATGCTTTAAGAAGAGTTTTATTATCTTCTTTAGAAGGATATGCTATTACATCAATCAAAATTACAGGAGTTGATCATGAATTTTCTACTATTCAAGGTGTTGTACAAGATATTACTGAAATTATCTTGAACCTTAAACAAGTAAGATTTAAGCAACAAATTGAAACTGTTGAGTCAGAAGTTGCAACTTTAAAAGTTAGCAAAACGGATGTAATTACTGCTGCTAATTTAGCAAGTAGCTTATCTAACTTCCAAGTATTGAATCCTGAGCAAGTTATTTGTGAATTGGATAAGAAAGTAACATTTGAAATGCAATTTACTATTGCTAAGGGTAGAGGATATGTACCAGCTGAAGCGAATGAAATAGAAGATGCTCCAATAGGAACAATTGCTATTGATTCTATCTTTACTCCAATCAAAAATGTAAATTATAATATTGAGGATTACAGAGTTGGTCAAAAAACTGATTTTGAAAAGTTAAACTTAAATATTACTACTGACGGTTCAATTGAACCAAAACAAGCTTTGACTGAAGCGTCTAAAATCTTAATCCAACACTTTATGTTATTCTCTGATGAAAAAATCAGTTTAGAAGAAGATATCGTTGAAGAATTTGATGAGGATACTTTACACATGCGTCAGTTATTAAAAACTGAACTTACTGAGTTTGGTTTATCAGTTAGAGCATTAAACTGCTTAAAAACTGCAGAAGTATTTACATTAGGTGAATTAGTTTCTTTCAAGAAATCTGATATGTTAAAATTCAGAAACTTTGGTAAGAAATCACTTTCAGAATTAGAAGATTTAATAGAGGAAAAAGGATTGACTTTCGGTTTTGACACTGAGAAGTATAATTTAGATAACGAATAAGAAAAATGAGACACGGAAAGAAATTTAACCATTTAAGTAGAAAAGCTGCTCATAGAAAGGCAATGCTTGCTAATATGGCATGTTCATTAATTGAACACAAAAGAATTAAAACTACTTTAGCGAAAGCAAAAGCATTAAGAGTATATGTTGAACCTTTGATTACAAAATCAAAAGACGATACTACACACTCAAGAAGAACTGTATTTTCATACTTGAAGCAAAAACAAGCAATTACTGAGTTATTTAGTGATGTTGCTACTAAAATTGCTGATAGACCAGGAGGATACACTAGAATCTTGAAATTAAGCAACCGTTTAGGAGATAATGCTCAAATGGCATTTATTGAGTTGGTTGACTATAATGAAGAGTATACTACTGATAAGCCTAAGCGTAAAAAAGCAAGAAGAGCTAAGTCTAAAAAAGTTGAGGATGTTGCTCCTGCTGTTGAAGAAGCAGTAGTAGTTGAAGATGCTCCAGTTGTTGAAGAAACTCCTGTAGTAACTGAAGCTAAAGAAACGACTAATAACTCTGAAGAAAAAGAAGAAAAAGGAGAGTAGTAAATAACTTCTTTTTAATATTTTAAAAAAGGGTAAAGCTTAGGTTTTATCCTTTTTTTATAAATAAATTTTAGGATGAAATACAATAAGAAAAAAGCTGCAGTTTTATTATTAGCAGATGGTACTATTTTTCACGGAAAGGCTGTTGGTATTGACGGTGTTGCTACTGGTGAATTATGTTTTAACACAGGTATGACCGGCTATCAAGAGGTATTCACTGATCCTTCTTATTTTGGACAGTTAATGATCACTACAAATGCTCATATTGGTAACTATGGAGTGCATAATAATGAAGTAGAATCATCAGACATGAAAATTGCAGGATTGATCTGTAAGAATTTCAATACTGGTTTTTCTCGTGACGGTGGTGATGGTGACTTACAAGATTATTTTGTAAAGCAAAATAAAGTTGTGATTTCTGATGTTGATACAAGAGCTGTTGTAAGGCATATTCGTGATAAAGGAGCTATGAATGCAATTATATCTACTGCAACTACTGATATTGATGAATTGACAACATTATTGGCTAAAGTACCATCTATGGAAGGATTAGAATTATCATCTTCAGTTTGTACAAAAACACCTTATTTTGTGGGTGATGAAAATGCAGCTATTAAAGTTGCAGTCTTGGATTTGGGAGTTAAGCGTAATATATTAACTTGTTTGTCTGATAGAGGTTGTTATCTGCAAGTTTTCCCTATGCATACTTCTTATGAAGAAATGAAGGCATGGAATCCTGATGGATTCTTTTTGTCAAACGGACCTGGAGATCCTTCAGCAATGCCAAGTGTAATTGAAGAAGTTAAAAAAATAACGGCTGATGGGAAATCGGTATTTGGAATTTGTTTAGGACATCAGGCATTGGCACTTTCAGAAGGGATATCTACATATAAAATGCACAATGGACATAGAGGGATAAACCACCCTGTGTTGAATTTAAGCACTAAAAAAGCAGAGGTTACTTCTCAGAACCATGGTTTTGGAATTTCAGAAGAGGATATAAATAATAACTCTAATATTGAAGTAACTCATGTTAACTTAAATGATGATACTATTGAGGGAATAAGATTGAAAAATAAGAATTGTTTTTCAGTACAGTATCACCCAGAATCATCACCAGGACCTCATGATTCAAGATATTTATTTGATGAATTTGTAACTAATATTAAAAGCTATAAAAACTAATATAATGGGAAGAATAGTAGATATACATGCACGTCAAATTTTAGATTCTAGAGGAAATCCTACAGTTGAAGCAGAGGTGTTAACTGAAAATGGAGTTATGGGGAGAGCAGCTGTTCCTTCAGGAGCTTCAACAGGGAAACATGAGGCTGTTGAGTTAAGAGATGGCGATAAAGGAACTTATTTAGGAATGGGGGTTTTAAAAGCAATACAGAACATTAAAACTGCTATTAATGAAGAATTAAAAGGTGTTTATGTTTCTGAACAGGCATTGATTGATCAGAAGATGATTGATTTGGATGGTACTCCAAATAAAGAGAATTTAGGTGCGAATGCTATGCTAGCTGTTTCTTTGGCCTGTGCTAAAGCTGCTGCTGAGGAAAGTGGGCAAACTCTTTATAATTATATTGGTGGGGTAAATGCTAGAGAGTTACCTATTCCAATGATGAATATCTTAAATGGGGGTTCGCATGCTGATAACAGTATCGACTTTCAGGAATTTATGGTAATGCCAGTTGGTGCTACTTCATTTGCTGAAGCTTTGCAAATGGGAACAGAAGTATTTCATCATTTAAAAGCGGAATTAAAATCTCAAGGACATTCTACAAATGTCGGGGATGAAGGTGGTTTTGCACCTAACTTAGGTTCTAATGAAGAGGCAATTCAAGTTGTATTAAAAGCAATTGAATCTGCAGGATATACTCCTGGAGTGGATATGTATATTGCTATAGATGCTGCGGCATCAGAATTTTATAATGCGGATGAAAATGTATACCATTTTCATCAGTCGACAGGAGAGAAGTTAACCCCAGAAGAAATGGTAACTTTTTGGGCTGACTGGTCAGAAAAATATCCAATTTTATCTATTGAGGATGGTTTAGATGAAGATGATTGGGAGGGATGGGAAAGTTTAACGGATAAAATTGGAGATAATGTTCAGTTAGTTGGTGACGATTTGTTTGTGACAAATGTTGATCGTTTAGCTAGGGGAATTGAAAATAATACTGCTAACTCTATTTTAATTAAAGTAAACCAAATTGGAACTTTAACTGAAACGATCAATGCGGTGCAAATGGCACAGAAATCTTCTTATACTTCCGTTATGAGTCACAGATCAGGTGAAACTGAAGATACTACTATTGCTGACTTATCAGTAGCTTTAAATTGTGGTCAGATTAAAACTGGTTCTGCTTCTCGTTCGGATAGAATGGCTAAATACAATCAACTATTAAGGATTGAGGAAATGTTGGGTGATCAAGCAATTTATAAAGGAAAAGATTTTAAGTTTATTAAAAAATAAACAATTATATTAGCAGGATTAAATAAAAGAGAGGAAATGGGAAAGAAAGCAGAATTACATTATGAAGGGAAAGTATATGAAATCCCAGTTGTTACTGGAACAGAAGATGAAAATGCACTTGATATAAGTAAATTAAGAGGGCAGTCGGGATTAATTACTTTAGATAGAGGATTTAAAAATACAGGTTCTACTGAAAGTGCAATTACTTTCCTAAACGGAGAGGAAGGGATTTTAAGATATAGAGGGTATTCTATTGAGGAGTTAGCTGAAAAATCTTCATTCTTAGAAGTTTCATTTTTATTAATTTATGGTGAATTGCCAACTGAAACAGAGTTAAATAAATTCACTAAAGATATTTCAAAGCATACATTAGTTCATGAGGATGTAAAATCAATATTAGATGGATATCCTTCAAAAGCACATCCAATGGGAGTGCTTTCTTCATTAGTTTCAGCTTTAACTGCTTTTTATCCAAAATCTTTAGATCCTAACCGTTCAAAAGAACAAATTGATGGTACGATTATTCGTTTTATTGCTAAGCTTCCAACTTTGGCTGCTTGGAGTTTTAAAAATAGAATGCGTCAGCCAATTATGTATCCTAAAAATAAGTTGAATTATACTTCAAACTTTTTGCACATGATGTTTGGATTACCTACTCAGGATACTGAGATCAATCCTATTGTTTCAAAAGCGCTTGATAAATTACTAATCTTACATGCTGATCATGAGCAAAATTGTTCAGCTTCAACAGTAAGAATTGTAGGTTCTTCACACGCAAGTTTATATGCATCAGTTTCGGCAGGTATTGCCGCTCTTTGGGGACCATTACATGGAGGTGCCAATCAAGCAGTAATTGAAATGCTTGAAGAAATTAAAGCGGATGGTGGTGATGTAGATAAGTATGTTGCTAAAGCAAAAGATAAATCTGATCCATTCCGTTTAATGGGCTTTGGACATAGAGTATATAAAAACTTTGACCCTAGGGCAACTATTATTAAAAAGGCTGCTGATGATGTCTTACATGAATTAGGAATTGAAGATCCGGTATTGGATATTGCTATGAAACTGGAGAAGGTTGCATTGGAAGATGAATACTTTAAAGCAAGAGGATTGTATCCTAATGTTGATTTCTATTCAGGAATTATTTACAGAGCCTTAGGAATTCCTACTGATATGTTTACGGTAATGTTTGCTATTGGTAGATTACCAGGTTGGATAGCACAATGGAAAGAAATGAGAGAAAATAATGAGCCAATCGGAAGACCAAGACAAGTATATATTGGAGCTACTGAAAGAGGTTATGTTAGTATGGAAAACAGATAATTCATTGTTCATATATTAGACTTAAAAACTCAGCTATTAGCTGAGTTTTTTTTATTTTTGAACTATGGCTTACAAATCTTTACAGCAATGTATTTCAAACCTAGATAAGAAAGGAGAACTCCTTATAATTACTAAAGAAACTGATCCTAATTTGGAAATGGCTTCTGTGCAATTGGATGAATTTGCAAAAGCAGGGAAGGCAATTCTTTTTGAAAATATTAAAGGAAGTAAATTTCGGGCAGCTTCTAATTTATTTGGAACTTTAGATAGAAGTAAGTTTATGTTCCGTGATACCTTAGACAAGGTGAAACAATTGATTGATCTTAAAACAAATCCTTCATTAGCTCTAAAGAATCCTGCAAAAGCTATTTATGCTGCTTTGCATGCTATTTACGCTATTCCATTAAAGGTTAGGTTTCCAAGGAGTTTTCATGAAATACAAATAGAAGACATTCCTCAAGTAAAATCTTGGAAAGAGGATGGAGGCGCTTTTATTACTTTGCCTCAAGTGTATTCTGAAGATATAGAAAATCCTGGAATTATGAATTCTAATTTAGGAATGTATAGGGTTCAACTTTCTGGTAATGATTATATTACCAATAAAGAAGTAGGAATGCATTACCAAATTCACAGAGGTATTGGTGTACATCAGAAAAATACAAATCAAAAAGGTGAGCCTTTAAAGGTTTCAGTTTTTGTAGGAGGACCACCTGCACATACTTTTGCTGCTGTTATGCCTTTACCTGAAGGGATGTCAGAAATTGCTTTTGCAGGAATATTAGGAGGAAGAAATTTTAGGTATGCAAAAAAAGATGGCTATACCATTTCAGCAGATGCTGATTTTGTTATTTGTGGAGAATTACATCCTAATGATGTGAAGCCTGAGGGGCCTTTCGGCGATCATTTGGGCTATTATAGTTTAACACATGACTTCCCTGTTTTGAAAGTGAAAAAGGTGTATGCTAAAGTGAATGCTATTTGGCCTTTTACAGTTGTTGGGCGTCCACCTCAAGAAGATTCTCAGTTTGGAGCTTTAATACATGAGATTACTGGAAAAGCAATTGAAAAGGAAATTCCGGGACTGAAAGCTGTTAATGCAGTTGATGAGTCTGGAGTTCATCCTTTATTATTGGCTATAGGATCTGAACGATATACTCCTTACAATCCTACCAAAAAACCACAAGAATTATTAACTATTGCTAATCATATATTAGGGACAGGGCAAATGTCCTTAGCGAAATATGTATTTATTTGTGATGAAGAAAATGCACCTGATGTAAATGATGAAAAGGCTTATTTTACACATTTTCTAGAAAGAGTAAATTGGAAAAGAGATTTGCATTTCCAAACCAAAACTACTATTGATACTTTAGACTATAGTGGGGATGGGCTGAATGAAGGTTCAAAAGTTGTAATTGCAGCAGCTGGAGAAATTAAAAGAACATTAGCAGATAGTGTACCAGTTATAGAATTATCTGCAGGTTTCTCAAATTCAAAATTGGTAAGTAATGGAAACTTAGTAGTGGAAGGGAAGGGAGATATTAAAGAGTTAATTACAAGTTTAGAAAAACAGAATTTAGAAGGAATAGCTCTGATTACTTTGGTGGATAATACCACTTTTACAGCTGAAAATTTCTCTAATTGGTTGTGGGTTACTTTTACGCGTTCCAACCCAGCAAACGATATTTATGGTGTAAATACAGAACATAAAAACAAACACTTTTCTTGTTCTATTCCAATTATTGATGCTAGAATAAAATCACATCATGCTCCTATTTTGGAGCGTTAGGTTTATGCTCAGGTTTCTTAAACTTTGGTTTGTTATTACTCCACTGTTTTTTCTTCTTGTTTTTAGCAATTATATATTCTGGTCCAGCCTCAAATCCTTTTGGTAAATCCAATTTTGGCACTTCTTTTTCAATTAGTTTTTCAATATCCAAAAAGTTCCTGATTTGTCTTTGGTTAATGAAAGTAATAGCTTCTCCCGTTCTATCTGCTCTGGCAGTACGCCCAATTCTATGTACGTAATCCTCTGCATCATGAGGGACTTCATAGTTAATCACCAATCCAATTTCTTTAATGTCTATCCCTCTTGATAGAATATCAGTAGCTACTAAAATTCTAATTTTTCTATTCTTAAAGTCACGGATAGTGTCTTCTCTTTGGTGCTGGTCCAACCCTGAATGCATATCACTTGCACGCATTCCTGCTTTGTTAAGGGTTTGTTTTATCTCCTTTACACTTTTTATACTAGAGGCAAAAATCAGAACATGACTTAAGTCTTTTCCTTTTTCTCTAAGAATCTCTCTTACCAATTTTACTTTTTGATTGTCATTCACCATGTATGCAGATTGTGTAATTCCAGCTGCTGGTTTTGATATCGCTAAACTTATACTTTCAGGTTCTTTTAGTAGAGTATTAGCAAGAGTCCTGATTTTTGGTGGCATAGTTGCTGAAAACAATAAGTTCTGTCTTTTTTCAGGCAATCTTTTTGCAATGGTCATTATGTCATCATAAAAACCCATATCCAACATTCTGTCAGCTTCATCAAGTATAAAGTGTTCTACTCCTGAAGTATCAAAATAATTAAATTTTAAGTGTGCCATTAGCCTTCCTGGAGTACAGATTATAATATCTGTTCCATTTACTAAGGCTTGTTTCTGGTTTTCAAATTCTGTTCCTGTCCCTCCTCCATAAATTGGGTAGGAGGATGAGTTTGTAAAGTAAGAAAATCCTTCAATTTGCATGTCAATTTGCTTTGCCAACTCTCTAGTAGGCGCAACAATTATTGCTTTCACTTTGTTTGTCTGCTTTACTTTTGTGAGTTTATCTAGGATAGGTAAAACAAAAGCAGCTGTTTTCCCTGTTCCTGTCTGTGCACAGGCAATTAAATCTTTTCCGTTTTGTATTATGGGTATTGCTTGTTCTTGTACAGGTGTTGCTTTTTCAAAACCCATCATGTCAAGCCCTTCTTGAAGTTCGTTTCCGAACTTAAATGTCGTAAATTTCATTCGGTAAATATACTAAAAGGAAAATTGCTATCTGATAATAATTAAATCAGTATTTGTTTGATACATTCTACCAATATTCCAAGAAAAATCCAAATAGGGAAATGAACAAAACTGATGATGCCTTTCCAGTTTTTTTGTTTGCTTAAATAACTGTAATCCCAAAGTCGTATTCCAAATTTCAATAAGGGGTATCCTACTAAAATTTCAATCATCCAAACCCAAATAGGATAGGATAAATACCTCACTATATCATTCTGGATAACTGTTTCTGCCAAATCAAAACCATAAGATAAACCAAAAGCATAAATAGGAAACATCCAAAGGGAAGTATGTCCCATTAGGGTGATTTTCTTTTTTGTGATGAGGTCGAAAATAGAAGTAAATGCTATTTCTGCACAAATACCAAACATACCCCAAAATAAGATTTCTGGAACATTCATTATTCTAAAATGAATTTAAGAATTCTCATTTTAAGTTTTGTAAATGGAGTGTATTTTATATTGGGTTCTAGCCAAGAAGTTTTGTGTAAAATGCTTTTGTAGTGTGTAAAAGTATCAAACCCTGCTTTGGAATGATAATTTCCAATTCCACTTGCACCTACCCCTCCAAACGGTAAATTTGGATTAGAGTAATGGACTAAAGATTCATTTATCCCTCCACCTCCAAAGGATATTTCATGGAGTATTTTTTTAATTGTCTTTTTGTTTTTGGAATAAATATATAGGGAGAGTGGCTTTTCTCTCTCTTTTATTTTTCCGATTACATCCTCTAAGTTTTCAAAGGAAATCACAGGAAGTATTGGTCCAAAAATTTCATCTTGCATTATGGAATCATCATAATTAATGTTGTGCAAAAGAGTAGGAGAAATACTTCTGTTTTCCTTATTTGTTTCTCCTCCATGATATATTTTTTCAGTAGGAATAAGTTGTTCTAATCGATTAAAATTTCGCTCATTCACAATTTGAACATAGTTTTCCTGAACCTCTTTATTATTTGGATATGCATTTTCAATTTCCTTTTTTAAAGCAAGTAATAATTGTTCTTTAATTTTCTCTTCAACTAGCAGATAATCAGGTGCAATACAAGTTTGCCCTGCGTTAAGGAATTTTGCCCAAACAATTCTTTTAGCTGTTATCTTAATGTTACAATCAGCTAATACAAAAGTTGGACTCTTTCCTCCTAACTCTAAAGTTACAGGAGTTAGATTTTCAGCAGCAGCTTTGTAAACTATTTTTCCGATAGGAGTACTTCCAGTAAAAAAAATCTTATCCCATTTTTGTTGTAATAATTCTGTGGTTGTTTTTACTCCTCCTTCAATTACAGCAAGATAATTAGAATCAAAATTCGAATTTATAATTTTGGCTAATATTTTGCTCGTATTATTTGGAATTTCAGATGGTTTTATCACAACTGTGTTTCCTGCAGCTAATGCTGATATAGCAGGAATAAGTGCAATTTGGTAAGGATAATTCCAAGCTGAAATAACTAAGACAGTTCCTAAAGGTTCTGGAATGATATAACTTTTTGCAGGGAAGTTTGCAAGATTGGTTCGAACTCTTTTTTGCTTACTCCATTTTTTCAGATTGCGAATTGCACCATTAAGTTCATTATAAATAAGAGAAAGTTCGGTTAGATAGGTTTCGAATTCTGATTTTTTAAAATCAGTGTAAATTGCCGTATACAGCTCTTGCTCATTTTCTTTTAGTACGTTTTTTAATTTTTTTAACGTTTCAATTCTGAACCTAACCTGTTTTGTGGAGTTAGAATTGAAGAATTTTTTTTGCTGATTTACAATTTTTGGTATATCCATTTTTCAAAGATAAGATAATTA
>Ga0307986_10003946_pt1 | contig 10201 bp, 10 predicted proteins | sample EllFjometageno82_FD_203170 | JGI IMG/M metagenome (GOLD analysis project Ga0307986, IMG submission 203170) | Marine microbial communities from Ellis Fjord, Antarctic Ocean - #82 | ecosystem: Environmental > Aquatic > Marine > Unclassified | place: Southern Ocean | collected 2014-10-09
ATTTAAAACTTACCCTAACTTCTGGAATAAACTCTTAGCCAAAAAAATATTTAACAAAAATAAAAAAGCAGACCTTATATTTTCAGCAAATACCATTTCTCATATTCCAAATATTAAAGAAACATTAAAAGCGATTGAATTTAGCTTATCTGATAATGGAGTATTTGTTATTGAGGACCCATCATTAAAATCTGTAATCAAAACAAATTCTTATGATCAATTTTATGATGAACATGTATACGTATTTTCTGCTTTGGCAATATCAACAATAACAAAAAAATTTAAATTAAGATTGTTTGATGCTGAAGAAGTTGAAAATCACGGAGGATCAATAAGGTATTATATTTGCAAAGAAAAAGCTAAATACAAAGAAACTAAAAAATTAATAAGAATTATTAAAAGTGAAAAAAAAAGTGGATTAGATAAATATAAAACATTTTTAGATTTTTCAAAAAGAGTCAAAAAATCTAAAAAGGATTTAATTACTTTGTTAGATAGGTTAAAAAAAAATAATAAAAAGATAATTAGTTATGGAGCCACCTACAAGTCTACAACTGTTTTTAATTATTGTAATATTGGGACAAAATATTTTGACTATGTTACAGATACTACATTAAATAAACAGGGTAAATTTACCCCAGGAAAGCACATACCCATATTATCTCCAGAACAAGGTTTTAATAATTCTGTAGATTATGCTTTTTTAGGGGCTTGGAATTTCAAGAAAGAAATAATTAAAAAAGAAAAAGATTTTATAAAAAAGGGAGGAAAGTTTATTACACACGTTCCATTTGTAAAAATTTTAAAGTAAATTGATAAATAAAAAATTTAAAGATTGGTTTAATAACCAAAAAAAAATTAATAAAATAAGCGTTAAAACTATTGATATTTCTAAAGCTGAGAATTGGAATATAAGCAAAAGTGAAATAGCACATACAACCAAAAAATTTTTTAAAATTATTGGTATAAGAATTAACAGCAACTTCTATAAAAAAAATTGGGATCAACCTATAATACTTCAAAATGAGGTTGGTATACTCGGTATAATAAAAAATATTAAAAATAATAAATATTTACTTCAGGCAAAAGTTGAACCAGGAAATAAAAATAAAATTCAATTATCACCAACAGTTCAAGCAACGCGAAGTAATTATACACAAGCACATGGTGGAAAAAATGTACCATATGTAAGTTTTTTTCTAGATATAAAAAAAAAAAATATTTTTAATCAATCAGAACAAGGTTTTAGATATTTAAATAAATTTAATTCAAATATTCTAATAAAAACCAAAAAAAAAATAATTCTCATACCAGGGTTCGTTTGGGTTTCATTGAAGCAACTGATTAAGATGATTAAAATAAAAAATTTTATAAATATGGATACACTCTCAGTAATTTCATCAAATATTAGTCCAAATGAGTTAGATAATCCTGTTAATAACAATAGTGTTGTTAAAAATTGGTTAAAAAATAAAGACAAATTATTTTTTTTGAGAACTAAAATTGTACCATTGTCACAGCTTAAAGATTGGAAATATAATCAAAAAACCATTACTCATAAAAATAAAAAACACTTTTCAATAATTGCTGTAAAAGTACAAACAAATAAAAGAGAAGTTTCTCATTGGTGCCAACCAATTTTAAAAGGAAAAAGTTTAGCCATGGCTGGTTTTATCCAAAAAAAAATTGGTGATACTAATCATTATCTGTGTAGATATATTTTGAAACCAGGTTTAAAAAAAAGCGTATTAACATGTACTGTCAATACCTCAGATGTTTTGATGTTTAAAAAAGATAACAATTTATCATTATTTCAAAAAAATATTTTGATTAATTATTTTATGAATAATAAATATAAAAAATTTATTAATTATGACAACGTAATGTCAGATGAAGGAGGTAGATTTTATCATTGTGAGATAAGATATATGGGTATTTCCTTTAAAAAAGATTTTAATATTAAACTACCTTCCGATTATATTTGGATCTCTAAAAACCAAATGATTGACCTAATAAAAAAAAAGAAAATTGATATAGAGGGACGATTATTATTTGGATGTCTTAATATTCATGATTTTAATTAAAGGGATTTATATTGAAAATTTTATTATTAGGCTACTCTAATCTAGCAAAAAAAAGAATCATAAAATACTTTATTAGAAAAAAATATAAATTTGAGGTTGCATCAATATCTCATCTAAAAAAAATTAAAAATGCTTCAATACAATACTCCTGTTATGATACTGCATTAAAAAAATCACAAGCAGATATAATTTACATATCTTTACCTAATTCATTTCACTATAAATGGGCCTATAAAGCCTTGTCATTAGGATACCATGTTGTTGTAGATAAACCATTATGCGGCTCTGTATTTGAGTTAAATAAATTAATAAAACTTTCTATTAAAAATAATAAGTTATTAACAGAGGCAACCTTTTTTAATTATCATGAACAGTTTAGTAAAACTTTAAAACTTATTAAAAATTCAAGTAAAATAAATAAAATTTATTGTAATTTTACAATACCAATGCCAAAAAAAAATAGCATATTGCAATCTACAGATTTAAATGGTGGCGCACTAATGGATATGGGGCCTTATGCAGCTTCTATTGCTAGAATTTTTTGTGATGAAAAAATAATTAATAAAAATTTTTATTTAGAAAAAAAAAAGAAAAACTTAATTACTTCGTTTAAAATTTCAATTAATTACAGATCCAAAGTATTAATAGGCACTTTTAAATTTGGTGGCGCATATAAAAACAAACTTGAAATATATACTAATAACGACCTCATTACATTAAATAGAGTTTTTTCACCACCTGCTAATGAATATCTTTATTTAACTCTCCAACAAAAAGAAGAGTTAATCATACATAAAATAAAAAAGGATGACTGTTTTGCAAACTTCTTTGATGAAGTTATTAAAAATATTAAAGAAAATAATAATGAATTTTATATACATCGAATTAAATTTGATAATAATTTTAGAAATAAAGTTTTAAAAAAATAAATTTAATAAACTATAAAAAAATTTTTAAAACGTTTATTTTTAATTAATACTATAATTTTTTATGTTAATATATTTTAAAAAAGAAATCCTGGTATGATAGGTCTGGAATTGCACTATTAGATAAAATTTTTGGTTTCTCTTATAATAATATTTATTTTAGAAAAAATTAGGTAAATAATTTTTTCTTTAATTGACTTAGAGATTTTGCATTTTTGTCTTTTTTTGACATTAAAGCATTTTTGACTGGCCAGCTTATGTTCAAATCTTTGTCCTTCCAATTTAGACTACATTCACTTTCTTCTGATCTATAATCCGTACAGCTATAAAGAATTATGTTTTCTTTTCCTAGGGTTACAAACCCATGGGCAAACCCTTCCGGTATATATACTGATGTACAGTTTTGCTCACTGAGCGTTATTGTAAATGTTTGACCAAATGTTTTAGATTTAACTCTTAAATCTACTGCTGCATCAAATACCTTTCCTTTGATCACAGAAATATATTTACCTTGTGGTTTTTTATATTGAAGGTGTAATCCCCTTAATACATTTTTTTTTGATTTAGAGGTTATATGAAAAATAAATTTTTTTTTTATTAATTTTTCAATTAAAACCTCTCGTAAAAATCCTCTTTTATCATCATATTTTTTACCTACTATAATCAGCAGCCCATCAAATTTTGTTTTTTTAATTTTGAACATTTTAATATTAAGTTAAATCAGTTTTTTAAGATATTTTGAGTAACTACAGTTTCCATAAAATTTTATTGCTTTAGTAATTTTGTCTTTTTTTATCCACTTGTTTGAATATGCAATTTCTTCTATACAAGCAATTTTAAGACCTTGTCTTTGCTCTATTGCAGATACGAATGCGGTGGTTTTATAAAAATCATCTATAGAACCTGTGTCTAGCCATGCTGCACCTCTGCCAATATAATCAAAATCAAGTTGTTTAATTTTTTTATACTCTCTTAATAAGTCTATAATTTCTACTTCTCCTCTTTTTGAGGGTTTAAGTTTTTTTGCTAGTTTAACAACCTTGTTATCAAAAAAATAAAGACCAGTAATTGCCTGGTTAGAAAAAAACTTCTTAGGCTTTTCTTTTATATCAATAATTTTTTTATTTGTTCCTATTTTGGCTACCCCATATAATTCAGGGTTAATTACATTATGCAGTAAAATCTTTGCACCTTTTTTTAATTTAGCACATTCGATCAACCGCCTTGTCAAATCCTGTCCATAAAAAAAATTATCACCTAATATCATTGCTACGTTATCATCACCAATAAACTCTTTTCCTAAAATAAAAGCATCAGGTAATCCTACTGGTTTATCTTGTTCTTTATATGTAATTTTAATTCCAAGATTGTCACCATTTGGAATTATTTTTTTGTACTGATCTAATTGACCTTTATTAACAATTATTAATATATTTTTTATTTTAGCCAACATTAGTATTGATAAAGGGTAAAATATTAACGGCTTATCATAAATTGGAAGTAGCTGTTTATTGACAGCTTTTGTTAACGGACTCATTCTAGTTCCAGCACCACCAGCTAATATAATTCCTTTTTTAATCATTTTTTAAACCAATTCTTTCTGTAATATCTTTCTTAGAGAGTAATTTATAATAGCTATTATTTTTGAAATACCAAAGAAATGTTTTTTGCAAACCTTCTTTAATATTTGTTCTGGGTTTCCAATTTAAATGTTTTAATATTTTATTGCTATTTAAAGCATATCTAAGGTCGTGACCAGGACGATCTTTTACAAATTTAATCTTTACATTCTTTTTAATATCCAAGTATTGTTTACCAGTTTTTAATAATAATTTTGTTATTTCTATATTTGTCAGATTCTTATTTGAACCAATATTATAAAACTGGCCAACTCTTCCTTTTTTAAAAATCTCTATCAATGCATCACAATGATCTTCGACAAATATCCATTCACGTGAGTTAGATCCTTTACCATAAATAGGTAAAGGTCTATTGTTAATAATGTTGTAAATAATTTTTGGTATAAGTTTTTCAGGATGTTGTTTAGGACCATAATTATTTGAACAATTAGTAATTATTATAGGTAAATTATATGTTCTATAGTAAGAATATACTAAATGATCTGAAGCAGCTTTACTTGCTGCATAAGGTGAGCTTGGTTTATATGGATAGCTTTCATTAGACCTACCCTTTAAAACATCTCCAAACACTTCATCAGTTGAAATATGAATAAGTTTAGCCTTAAACTTTTTTGAATATATTTTAAAAGCTTCAAGTAAATTGAAAACACCAGTTATGTTGCTTTCAATAAAAACTTTTGGATCATCTATTGATCTATCCACATGGGTTTCTGCAGCTAAATTGAATACACAAACAGGTTTATATTTATTAAAAATACTAATTAATTTTTTTGTATTATTTATATTGCATTTGATAAAGAAATAATTTTTTCTATAATCTTTAACATTATAAAAATTAGATGAATAACTCACATTGTCTAGGTTAATTACATCAAAATTTTTTTTAATTAACAGATCAATTAAATTACTGCCAATAAAACCCAAACCTCCAGTTACTATGATTTTTTTTTTCATCTTCTATTTACAAACTATTACATTATAATATTGTTTTTTAAAATGATTTATAAAGACATAACAGTAGGAATTGTAGCTTTTAAAAGTGAAAAAGTTATTTTTAAATGCTTATCTAAATTAAAAAAAGTTAAAAATATCATAATTTTTGATAATTCAAATGATTCTAATTTAAAAAAATTAATCATTAAAAAATACCCCGATACAAAATATATATTATCTAAAGAGAATTTTGGTTTCGGAGTTGCCACGAATAAAATAATAAAGATGGTCAAAACAAAATTTTATTTATCAATAAGCCCAGATACAATTGTTGATGAAAAATGCATAAAAACTCTTTTAAACTCTGCAAAGATAATTAAAAATGATTTTTCTATAATGTCGCCTTCATCAAAGGGAAAAAATTATGGTTATTTTTTAGATACAAAAAAAACAGTTGAAAAAAACTATAATAAAGATTTATTTCAGGTTCATTATGTTACGGGGTGTGCAATGTTAATTAATCTTAAAAAATTAAAAAAAATAGGTAAATTTGATGAAAACTTTTTTCTTTATTTAGAGGAAATTGATTTGTGTAGAAGACTTAATAAAAATAATGAAAAAATATTCATATGTAGAAAAGCAATCGCAAAACAACACTTATTAGAGCAATCATCAAGTATTGGTTTTGAGTACAATAAATGTCAAAGTTGGCATTGGATGTGGTCTAGCGCTTATTATAACATAAAACATCATGGACTAATTTTTTCTATTAAAAAATTTTTTTTTAAATTTTTTAGTAACCTTATAAAGTCACTATTTCTGTTTCTAGCATTTGATCATAAAAAAAGTTTAATATGTTTTTTAAGAGCATCTGGATTATTGAGTGCATTTATGAGAAGCAAGTCTTGGTATAGGCCTAAAATTAATTAGTGACCAGGAAAGTCTAGTAAATTTTCTACTTTATAACCTTTTTTTATTAAATTATTTGAACCCTCAAGATCAAAAAGATTAATTACAAATATAAAGCCTGAAACTTTACCACTTGAAATCTCTATTAATTTTGCAGCAGCCTCTGCTGTTCCACCTGTTGCTATTAAGTCATCAATTAGAAGAACATTATCATTTTTTTCAATTGAGTCTTTATGAACTTCCATTGTAGCTTTTCCATATTCTAATTCAAAATCTACAGAATAAGTTTCTGCGGGTAATTTATTTTTTTTTCTAAGCAGTATAAATGGTTTTTTTAATAGATATGAAAGAGCTGATGCAAAGACGAAACCTCTTGATTCCATTGCTGCAATTTTATCTATTCTAAATTTCTTAGATCTAATAACCATTTCATCAATTGTCTTGATGAATGCATCGTTATTTTTAATCAGTGTTGTAATATCCCTAAATAATATTCCTTTTTTTGGATAATCTGGAATTGATCTTATATGGTCTTTTAAATTCATTTAATTTGATAATAATATATAAACTTTAAAGAATTTTTTGAATATGGCAAATAGTAAATTAGCAATTATTGGTGGTAGCGGTCTTTACGATGTTGAGGAATTTAATGATAGAGAGTTACTTGATATAAATACCCCCTGGGGCAAACCTTCTGATCAAATTTTAAAAACAAATTATAACAATAAAGAAGTATATTTTTTACCAAGACATGGGAGAGGACATTTTGTTTCACCATCTAATATAAATTTTAGAGCAAACATAGATGCACTTAAGCAACATGGAGTTACAGACATAATTTCAGTGTCGGCTGTAGGGTCCCTTAAAGAAGATTTGCCACCAGGTAAATTTGTAATCGTGGATCAATTTATTGATAGGACTTTTGCAAGAGCAAAAACGTTTTTTGATGACGAAATTGTAGCTCATGTATCAATGGCACACCCAACTTCAAATGGATTGATGAATGCATGTGAGGACGCAATTAAAAAGTCAAATATTGATTATCAAAGAAATGGTACTTATGTAGTAATGGAAGGTCCACAATTTTCAACATTCGCTGAATCCAATTTGTACAGATCTTGGAAAGCGGATGTAATTGGAATGACAAATATGCCTGAAGCAAAATTAGCTAGGGAAGCAGAAATTAGATATGCTTCAGTCTCAATGGTAACAGATTTTGATTGCTGGCACCCAGATCATAAGAGTGTTGATGTTCAACAAATTATAAAAGTTTTATTAGGTAACGCTGAAAAAGCCAAAGTAATGATTAAAAATTTAATAAATAATTTTGAAGATCAGATTGATCCAAGAGATCCAGCCAATAATTGTTTAGATGTAGCCATTATTACTGTGCCTGAAAAAAGAACTCAAAAAACAATAGATAAACTAAAAACTGTTGCTGGTAGAGTTTTATCTAAATGAAAATAGAAAACAAAGAATATAGAACAATTTGGTATGATGATAATGTTGTTAAAATTATTGATCAAACCAAACTTCCACATCAATTTATAATTAAAGACCTAAAAACAGTTAAAGATATAATAAATGCAATTAAAATAATGGAAGTAAGAGGAGCACCTTTAATTGGTGGAGCAGCTGCTTATGGTGTGGCTTTAGCTATCAAAGAAAATAATGATCCTGATTTTATTAAAAAAAGCTCTGAAGATTTAATTCAATCAAGACCCACTGCTATTAATTTGAAATGGGCAGTAGATCGCATGATGAAAAAACTATTAGGTGTTAATATTGATAAAATTTTGGAAACAGCATTAAATGAAGCTAAAGAAATATGCAATGAAGATGAAAAGTTTTGCAAAAATATTGGATTAAATGGATTAAAAATAATTGAAGAAATTTATGATAAAAAGAAAGATACAGTTAACATCTTAACACATTGTAATGCTGGTTGGTTAGCAACTATTAACTGGGGAACAGCAACATCTCCAATCTATCATGCTCATAAAAAAGGCATACCAATACATATTTGGGTTGATGAGACGAGACCAAGAAATCAAGGAGCTAATTTAACTTCATATGAATTAAATGAAGAAAAAATTCCAAATACTATTATTGCAGATAATACAGGTGGAATTTTAATGCAAAGAGGTGAGGTCGATATGTGCATTGTTGGAACTGATCGTACATTATCAAATGGAGATGTTTGTAATAAAATAGGTACTTATCTTAAAGCTTTGGCAGCTCATGATAATAATGTACCATTTTATGTTGCGCTACCAAGCTCAACAATAGATTGGAAAACCAAGGAGGGTAAAGATATTCCAATTGAAGAAAGAAATTCTAAGGAACTTTCTCACATAGAGGGAATTGATGAAGATAATAAACCTAAAAAAATTTTAATTTATCCCAAAAAAAGTAAAGTATTAAATCTGGCTTTTGATGTAACTCCTGCAAAATATGTAACAGGACTTATTACGGAAAAAGGTATTTGTGAAGCATCAAGTAATGCATTAAATAAAATGTTTAAATAATGATAAATTTAAGATCAGAAGTCATTAAATATGCTAAAATGCTAAATACTAAAAAGCTATCAGCCCTGAGATCAGGCAACATATCTGCTCGACATAAAGATGGCTTTTTAATAACACCCACTGGAGCAAAATATTCTTCATTAAAAAGTAAAGATATAGTCTTTGTTTCTCTCCAAGGTACGTTTGATAAAAAAAAAGGAATACCATCTTCTGAATGGAGATTTCATCAAGATATTTACTTGAGTAAAAAAGAAGCTAAAGCAATTGTTCATGCACACTCAAACTATGCAACTGCAATTTCTACTCACGGAAAAAGCATTCCAGCATTTCATTACATGGTTGCAATGGCAGGTGGTAACGATATTAAGTGTGCAAAATATGCAACTTATGGCACTAGAGAATTATCCAAAAATATTATTACAGCATTAAAACAGAGAAATGCTTGCTTAATAGGCAATCACGGACAGATTGCATTCTCTGGAAATTTATCTAAAGCATTCGAGTTAGCTGAAGAGGTTGAAAATCTTTCGAACCAGTATATAAAAGCGCTAAAAATTGGTAAGCCTAAGATTTTATCATCAAAAGAAATGAGTAAAGTTTTAAGCAAAGCAAAAAATTATAAGAGGGGATAATTTTTTTATGACTAAAGTAGGTGAGCACGTAACTTTAGATATTATTGGAACTACTCAAGAGTATGACCCGTCACTATTTGAAAGTGTTATTTATAAAATTGCAAAAGCTGCAGAAGTAACTGTCCTTGAAATTTCAAAATATAAGTTTGAACCACAAGGTTTTACTATACTTGCTTTATTAGCTGAGAGTCATATTAGCTTTCATACATTCCCAGAAAAAGGAATTATTAGTTTTGATTTTTTTACATGTGGTAAAGTCAGTCCATCAATAGCTTTAGATATTGTAAAGAAAGAATTTAAATATAAACGAATTATTAAAAAAGAATTTAACAGAGATAGCAAATCTTTATATCATGACATTTATAGTTCTCCAGGTTTACAAAAATCATATGTAGTAAATGAAGTTTTGGAAGATTTTAAATCTAAAGTAGGGCAGCATATTGAAGTATTAGATTTAGAACAATTTGGTAAATCCTTGTTTATAGATAATGAAATTCAAGTAGCTACAAATGACGAAATTTTATACAGCTCAACTTTTGTTAATGCTGC
>Ga0307986_10003947_pt1 | contig 10200 bp, 14 predicted proteins | sample EllFjometageno82_FD_203170 | JGI IMG/M metagenome (GOLD analysis project Ga0307986, IMG submission 203170) | Marine microbial communities from Ellis Fjord, Antarctic Ocean - #82 | ecosystem: Environmental > Aquatic > Marine > Unclassified | place: Southern Ocean | collected 2014-10-09
CCTGTAGGATTTAATTTTTCTATGGGTTGACTTTTCATTGCACGGTGGTGTTTTATATCACGGTCTAAATCGGAGAGCGGGTATCTTATAAAATAGAATTGATCAAGTCCCGGACTGACACTGTCAGGTGCCCAAAATGGTTTTTCTTCAGCAGTTCGTATACTAAATTCATCATCTAAATATTCGTATGAATCGAAAATTACCGATGAATGAAGTGCCGTATCATAAACGGTTCTATTTCCGAAACATGTAAGACCTTTTTGTTCTACCATTTCATAAATATTATCGTAATAATGTCTTATTATGTTCAACTGGGATGACATTGCTTGGGGCACTTTCTCACATTTTAGAACACCTTTCACAATGTAGTCAAGTCCATACTCTATCATATCACCAAAATATATAACTTTTCCAGACTTAAGTTTTAGTAAACGCACGGTTTTCCTGGCATCTTCGGTATATATTTTTATTTTATCTATTACCCCAATAACTGAATATATAGGCATATTATGTATAGGGGTGTTCCCCCATATGAATTGAGGTGCTGGATTGCTACGCAATGTAATATGTATATGCTCAAACAATCCTGTTGGATAATTGCCCCGTTTTTCAATATGCGCTAATGTTATTTCCATTATATTTATAATGAATATTTAAAAATTAATTCAGTCATCTTCTTTTTGATTTTCTCTTCTTCTTCTTAGATTTTCTCTTCTTCTTCTTGGATTTTCTCTTCTTCTTGGATTTTCTCTTCTTCTTGGATTTTTTCTTAGATTTTCTTTTCTTGGATTTTATACCACCTGACATATCAAAAGATAGTTCATCGCTTTCGTTGTCACCATCTCTTTCTAAATCATATCCCATTTCTTCCTGATCCTGTATATAACTTGCTATTTCAAGTTTTATTTCTTCAACTTTAAACGACAATGATTCGCGTTTTTTAATTTCTTCTATCGGTATATTGATTTTTTCAGCTGCATCACGTAAGTGTTTTTGTTGTAGCGAGGTTAGTTCTTTATTTAGTATGAAGTATGATGTAGCATACATTCTTATATTATCATCTATGTCTTCAGGTTGTATATAAAAATGATCCGTAATCTGTTGATTAAGTAAATTAGGGGTGAGATTTCTTATTGCAGAACCACCACCACCACCAGACTCATCCATAGGTTGTGGAAGACCAGACTCTTCAGACGCAATAAGTGGCATTGGGGAGCCTTCTGCTGCAGCCGCTCTGCTAGATGGTGTAAAAATTACAGTGTTGCCCGTACTGCCGGGTTCCATTGCCTGCGATGTTGGGGGTGTTCCAGGTAAATCATCTGTATCCATTTTATATATATATTAAACATTTAAAAAAAGTTTAATACCTTGTTTTTCTTATTCTCTTCTTGGTTTTCTTCTTACTTTTTCTCTTCTTACTTTTTCTCATCTTACTTTTTCTCTTCTTGGATTTGCCACCTCCAGCGCCATCACTAAAAGTAAGGCGTGTCGGGGGTGCTTTAGATTTAGTATCATTACCACATATGTCTATAATATTTTCATTTATACTCTCTATTAATGACGCAGCGGGGGCATCTGGTGGTATAAAAGATTTATATTGTTTATAGTAAGCGATTAGACCTTTTATATCGTCTAGGTCATCATTCAGTGTAAGTAATTCTTCGTAATATTCTTGACTACTTATATTGATAAACACTTCATTTGAAGGGGATCCAGGGGCACTAGGGAAGGCGCCTTCTCTTATGGTCATTGTTGGGGGTGTATCAACACGCATTGCGGCTCGTTCTGGTGTTTCTGGCATTTTATATATATATAACGGACATTAAAAAATGATACAGTCTTTTATTTCAAATTTTATAATATAATATAAATATAAAAAATGATGACATCAACGAATACAATACACGCATTACTACTTCTTTTATTAGCAGTAATGGGGAATTATGTAGCGGAGACGCTTAGTTGTCAAGTTCAGAATGTATTGACAAATAGCATGGTGGCAAAAAGTGTTGTAATATTTTGTCTAATTTACTTCACGGTAACTTTAACGTCAGATACTATAGTACATCCGAATAAGACATTGATGCGAACAGCTGTATTATGGCTTTCGTTTATTCTTATAACCAAAATGGATATATATTTCTCATCGGTGATATTCATATTATTAATGTATATATTCATATTATCAAATTATGAAAGTTATTACAAACAAACTAAAAATAAAGAAATGGAGATGTTAATGAATAAAAATATAATAATAGGAAAAAAGGTATTTATTGGGGTATCATGCATTGGATTTATAACATATTTTTGCAAACAATACAAAGAACACCCAGACTTTTCATTTTTTAAATTTATAATAGGGGTTCCCAAGTGTAAAGGTCATTAAAAATTGAATATATATATATAGTAAAAATGTATCATAATGTTAACTCCTGATAGAGATAAAATGCCTATTAGCAGCGCCAGAAAAAAAATATATGTATCCAGAATGTGGATAGATATGTTTAGACGCACGTGGTTAATTATCTATACTTATAGATTTTTCAAGTGAATCACTTAGTCGTAAATACTATGCGATATAGCATTTACGATACCTTCAAGTTCTTTGATTCTCTCTTCTTGAGATTCAACTTGCAATGCTTGTTTGAGGGTAAGATTATACAATGTTTTGTTGTCCGAAACTAGCGAGTTAAGGAGATTTAGCAGTTTCTCTGGCTCTTTGGGGACACATCCCCGGATCTTCTTTTTTTTAATATCTTTTTGCTCTTCACTTTTCAGTTTATCTTTCAGTTGTGCATTTTCAAGTTCAAGAAATTCGCAGTCACGTTTCCGGGCTACAGTAAAATACCCGACCTTTTGTTTCTTTACAATGGGTCGGGGAGTATCTGGGTCAGGAGTAGAATAAGACTCACTTCTAGCAAGAATGATGTCATTATTGGTATTCATTGCTGAGTATAAGTATATTATATTATTAATAAATCATTTCAATTTTGAATAGTGTATTCTATAATTTCCAGCGATCAGCCGGGGCCATGGCGAGCATCAATGGCTCGGACATGTACGACAGGAGCAGTATCATCATTATCTTCTCACCCGTAGTCATCCCGAGCGCCACGAATATCTTAGTGTATATGAAATATAGAAATATACCTGAAAAGAAACTCATTGAGAGCATAGGTTTTTCGTGTTCTGGTGCTATGGGATAGGCTAGTGCGAATATTAGGCAGCATATAATCAACGGTAGGAATGACTGTCTCTTCACCGGATAGTCTGAGTCGTCTGTATCTGTAGGTTGTATCGTGGACATTTTATATATATATTAGATAATAATTTACATAGGAGAATCGGGTTTGTATCGGTCACATATTTTTTGAGGAGGGAAATATTTACAATTTCCTTGTACTTCTAGGAGTTTTGATTCAAGGGATTGGATAAATTCGGGTTCGTTGGGATCAGCCATTTCGTGTTTAATTTTAACTATCCATTTGTCGTATTCACTGGCGGCAGTTCTGTGCATTTCAGCTTTGGTAGGGAAATTGTAGGCAGAAGACATACTTTGTAATAGAGAAGAGACAGAAGCCATTATACCGACAGATATTCCGAATATAGTTTTGGTGTCGTCTGAGACAACCGAACTGGTCGATAAGAAAGATGCCATACCAGAAACAGAGGTTATTAATATGGTGGGGAGAACAAAATAATTATTCATTTTGTCATAATATTGTGCGGATCTGACATGGACCCATTTTAATTCTTTTAGTCTGTCAGAAGAGTCTTTTAAAAGACCGATTTGTTTATCAGTAAGTACGTATATTGAATCTTGGGCGGGCGCTGAATTTTGATTCACGTATGTCGGAGTTTCTTCTTTTTTAGGTGCTGTAACATCAATGAGGGGTTGATCTAATGAAGTTGTATTGTCTGTCATTTATAGTTAATAAACAAAAAAAAATAAGTATTTAGACAAAATCGATAATTTATAGTGGTTTATAGAGACGGTAGAATCTTTGACAGTATGAACGTGGTTCGATATAAGATTCGGGGTTTGCACAACTAGTGAGACCCTCTTCTCTATAGAATAGAACTTTTTTCATGGGGTTAGTTCCTTCTGAATTATATGACATTTTGACTGCATCCAGAATCCACCCTTCAGGGACTTCTATTTCGCTGTCGGCAACGTTATAATTACCTTTTAGCGAATACAATTCCCGACTTTTAAGTGAAGTTATAAGTTTGTGCCCAGGTTTTTTCATATATTGAATTTTTTCAATGATAGAGTCGTCAATTGAACAGAATGCTTCTATAACATTCTGGAAATTTCCAGGTTTAAGAATGTCTAATACTGAGTCGTTCATATTAAGAGCATCCATAATTTGAAGTTCAATGCCACGAACGGTGGGATGTTGATAGAGTGCGTTATGAAGTTTAAATCTGGTTTCAAAGAGATGGAAGATAGTTCTAGAATAGAATTTTTTCCTAGGAAAACAGATAACATTGTCAATGATTGTAGCCGAATCTATAACACGATAGATATCCTCTTTATTAATATCCAATCCAACAACACGGCTGTCACGAATGAGATAGTCCATTTTATCGGTGTCTAGTCCAGACTCTTTGTTTGCCACTATTTGATACATCCAGCAGTCATGATGTTTGTGTGGGTGTTTCATAATATCCGGGTTGACAAGTTCGCTTAAGAATTCTATATCATCATGCGTGTATCGGAGACTATATTTAGCATTCATCCATTTAAATATTTCAATGCCTCGGAATTCGTGATCCTCGTGATTGCCATTTTTTACACAGAGGTCGTCCCATAGATGACTGAACGGTCCGTGTCCCAAATCGTGAATAAGGGATGCTAGTCGAATGAGACGATACTTATCTTTACTTATTACAGAATGAGTAAGGTGTGGTGTATTTTTCACAATGGCATTAATAATGCGGTCTGTAAGATAATAAACACCAATAGAATGTTCAAATCGGGTGCCCGTAGCGCTAGGAAATACATAATTACAGGCACCGAGTTGCTTAATATTGCGGAGACGTTGAAATTCGGGAGTATCAATTATATTTTGAAATTCGGATATATCAATGTATCCATGAACCTGATCGTAGATGGTGGACATATTATACTATATTCTTTCGTATATGAATTCAATTTTTATAATATATATAAAGGGGATTATATATACAAGAGTATTATGACAGACAATATACCTAGAAAGAGGGGAAGACCCAGAAAGAATGCAATTAAACCTCCTGAAGATAATACGGATAAAAAAGTTAAGAAGAAAAGGGGTAGAAAACCTAAAGAGATATATGATGCATCTAAACAGAATCCAGAAGTAAAAAAAGATGATAATTTTATTTTACATATACCGAAGAAGATAGAGAAGAGTATTATAATTGATGAAAAAGATGATCCCAAACCATATCAAGTGGGTGGTGATGAATTACACCTAGATAATATAGAAGAACCTAATGTTACGAATAAAATGTGTATGTGGTGTTGTCATGGTTTTTATACACAAAATTGGGGAATGCCCTACATATATACAAATAAAGTTTATAAAACATATGGGAATTTTTGTTCTCCAGAGTGTTGTACGGCGTATTGTTTTGATGATATATCTACAACAGATGATAGAAAATGGGAAATATTTTCCATGATAAATGATATATCCAGGAAAATATACAATAATAATGTTATTATAAAATCAGCACCACCAAGAATATCCTTGAAAATGTTTAATGGAAAATATACAATTGATGAATTTAGGCAATTAACAAATGAAAATAAGATAGCGCGGGTATATTTACCACCTATTATCCCGATTTTACATAATATTGAGGAACATAATGAACAACTGTTGGTATGTAATACCGGAAATAATATAAAGAACGATAATTTTAGTATAAATAGTAACGTAGTATTAAAACGTGATCGACCGCTTAGAAATGAAAAGAATACTCTGGAACATTCAATGAGTTTAAAGTTTTTTGGAAAATAATATCTAATATAAATATAAATGCGTTCAAAAAGAAAAACTAGAAGAATTCGGGGTGGATCATTTGAATCACAAAAGGATAAGAAGAAGGCAGCATTATTGTTAAAACAGTTATCTGATAAGAAAGACGCGGAAATAAAGAAATACAAGCAAAAATCTAAGGACAACCTGCAATTATGGGAAATGTGTGATAAGCGTAGAAAATTTGTGGATAAGACGGCTGTAAATGACAGAAAAGCGGCAAGAAAATTACAGGGGGAGAAAGACGCTGAAATAAAAAAATACAAGCAACAATCTAAGGACAACATGCAATTATGGGAAATGTGTGATAAGCGTAGAAAATTAGTTGATAAGACAGCTGTAAATGACCGAAAAACTGCAAGAAAATTACACGGAGAGAAAGACGTTGAAATAAAAAAATGCAAAGAACAAATAAAGAAATGCCAACAAGAATTAAAAAAATGCCAATTACTGAAGAGAAAACAAAGGTATATATTAGACCTTTATGATCCTGAAAATGTCATAGACCGTGTCCGTGACGACTAAATATGTTTATTGAGAAAGAGAATGAATTGTTTTTCGGGATTGTGTTTGAAGTAATTGTAGAATTTAACTGGTTCTTTTGCATAAGCGTTTGCCAATTCGCTAAATATGTAACTTTTCTTTGAAATGGTGGGTGTGTGGTGTAATTTTTCTGCAGTCTTTTCGCTAGCTAATTTGAGTATTTGCTTAACATTACTTTGTAATTGATGGTAATAACATATTTTTTTAATGAATAACATATTCGCTTGCCAAGTTCGAATATCCTTAGAGGAGAAATCACCGTATGTTTTTAGAAATTTATTGATATCATTTGAATCAATAGAAAATATATTTTTTTGTCCGCCACGCATTTTTTTAAGACTTTTAATCAAACGTTTGTCTTTAACTTTCGCTGTATTTTTAACACCTTTTTTACCGGTAAAACTGATTTCAATACCACCATTATCAGTTTTATGAATGTGTCTTCCTTGAAGAGTAGTTGTGCCAAATGAATTGTTATCTTTCTGATAAATATCATTTCCTACTCTAAAATTACAATCTATCATTAATTTTAAAGCGATACCGATCTGGTGTTCATTTGTATCTTTATTCATATTTAAGAATCGTTTGATGTCATGTTTAATTTTGGGATATACCTTACCAAATTCTATCATGCTTGTAAATTTTTCTCTGGCACTATTTTCGGTGTGTTTTTTTCTATATAAATATTGTTTTCTACCTTTGTTATCTGTACCTATGGCATATACGTCATCCCTTTTTTTAAGATTAATTTTAACATCTTTATATGCGGGTGGGATATAGATAGAGTTTATGTATGCTTTTAGTTCCTGCGTCATTTTTATCTCATTATCTCTTTTATTGTAATATTTAAAACCCTTACCGAAATGTTTCCTGATAATATATTTATCCATTAAATAAATAACATATTTTTATATGTAAAAAAAACCTAATCATATAGTAAAATGGATACATTTAGATTATCAGAATTATTGATAGGATTTTATGTTGGAAATTTATATGCATATAGCAGCAGTATCCGTGATTACTATTTTTTATTCAATGTAATAATACTACTGTCATACCTAATATTTATTTTTAAAGCACAGGGTAATGAGGCAATGAAGGAACCTGTTTTAAACATAGCAGTGGGATACATATTATCAATATTGTTCAATACTTTATTCTCATTAAGTGCTGTTGATAATGGTGGGTTTGTTCGGGTATCGGACCAGCGGTCGGGGCTCTACTGGAAACAAAATATGCAGAATATGCCCAAAAAAAATGGGGACAAAAATAATGTCGATAGTTGCTATGACACATATGAAAAATAAATATGAAAAATAAATATATTATAATACATAATGGAAAATACAGGTAATGACGATGGAATAAATGAGAATATAGATTTACATAATATAATAAGTGAATTGACTCAGTCAATGGGTCGCGGTATAGGAAATACTGTATATTCAACGCCTATAATAATAAATCCCCATACGATGTTTTCAAATATTATCAATACGTCAAATATGCATATTATGCATAATATGGATAATATGGATAATACTATGGGTGGGATATTAGAAAGATCCATGCTGGAAACGGGTGGAGTTCAAAAGAAAACAGATAAAGAAGTATTAAAAAATTTGCCAATAGTTGAAGTATTTAGTGATATTCATCATTGCGCTATATGTCAAGAGATAATTGGCAATGGTGAAAAAGCAGTAAAATTACCTTGTTCAGGGACACCCCATTATTTTTGTTTGGGGGATGAACCTGAAAAGTGTGAAGGTATTATACCTTGGTTAGAGGCACATAATACCTGTCCTATATGTCGGTTTGAATTACCCGAGGAAAAACAAGAAGAAAAAAGTGAGGAAAACACTTCAGATATATTAGAAGACCCACCACCGTTAAATCTACCGGATACGTTAAGAAATTACGTTCACCAGTTGGTTCAAGAAGAAATGTCTAATATTGATAGTGAGGGATTTGATACAAGGGAATTTCAACAGGCTATTCAAGAATCATTAGATTCACCGATTCCAGATCTAGAGGATTAATCACTGTCCTCCATACGTTCATAATCTTTTTTTTTATGGTCTTTATTTTGATAATGAATGCCGCACAGGGATATAATAACCCATGAAATCATATAAGCAAACTCTGTCCAGCTATCACCATTCCATGAATATTTAACACCACCGTTAATATTACTAATAATAAGACTGTCGATGGCATACAGGACCATTAGCGCCCCTGGAATAGGTGTTAGAATCATGAGGATCTGACGATTCTTATTGACGCATATATAGGATAGTACTACTGATGGGATACCGACACAAATCCAGTACATAATGTCCTCATACATAAATTCGCCTAGTTTAATCTGGTATAGACCCATATTGTAGACAAAGTATCCTATTGAATAACCGATAGACATACCGAGTAGAGAATTGGCGATACGATACACCGTTAGGGAGATTGAACCACCAATAATACCTGAGATAGTAGAAACCATATAGAGTTGTTTGCAATTCATATTGAACCAAGACGAATAATACATAGAAGCGTATGTCCCAACAATAGATCCGAATGTGACACCTGCGAGAAAGATAACTGGTTTTACAATCTTATTGCCATAGAAAGTAACAATAAATCCAGAAATAAGCATAAGGGTATGAACTATGTCCATAAAATCGGATTGACTGGAAATGTTATGAATTGTAGCAGTCGTCTCATTGAGGTGCAGACAACCGCTGAGTCCCGAATCTTTTTCAATATCATTTACTGCAGATAGAAGTGTTCTGATAGTCATAGTAAAGCAAAGGTGATAAGTTTATTTATATTTTGTTTCAATTTATCATCCAATGTTTGTTCTTAGAAGATTAAGATACAAATCTTTTCTAATGTATTATTATAAATGAGTAAAGAAGTTCAAAATAGTGCGACGCGTCAGGACCGGATGAATAGAGTGCATAATAGATTGGCGGATAAAGTGGCGTCAGATAAATGGCAGATGCCACCCGGAGCAGCAGCAACCCCTGAAGATTATATTAGAAAAAAATGGGGACCCGGGATTAAGCGTCGTAATTCCGTTAGATCAAAATCACGATACTCTTTTGCGAACCAAGGAGCGGGTAAAAAGAGAAGAAAGACCAAAAAAAAGAGAAGAAAGACTGGAAGAAAGAAGAGTAAGACCAGAAGAAAGACCAGAAGAACCCGTAAATAAATTATTTTATAACTCAATAATCGTTCTTAGAAGATTAAGATTTATTTTGGGAAGAAGAGGAACACATTCCCATGCATATCGTTTCATCACAGAATACTCTTTGAATTTATCTGGGTAATAATATATCATTGGCGATGAATCTTCCATATATTTCTGGTATTCTTTCGGTAATAAATCTTTTGAGGCATTTGGCATCATTGCCAGTAATGCTTCGTGATGTTTAAGCGCTGGGGTCCATTCTATATTATTTACTTTGTGTTCATGGGATAATAGCGTGTTGAGATCCGGTGAAAAGACATATTTATAATACCATTCATTGGAAACGCTTTTGTATCCTTTGAAATAATAGCTGGCACACCATTGTAGTCCAGTGTAATATTCTTGACATAGTTTTTCTGTATCTACAATAAACTC
>Ga0307986_10003949_pt1 | contig 10197 bp, 8 predicted proteins | sample EllFjometageno82_FD_203170 | JGI IMG/M metagenome (GOLD analysis project Ga0307986, IMG submission 203170) | Marine microbial communities from Ellis Fjord, Antarctic Ocean - #82 | ecosystem: Environmental > Aquatic > Marine > Unclassified | place: Southern Ocean | collected 2014-10-09
CAAATCAACACCCAGCTTAGTAACTTTAAAATTAACCTCACTTTTAACAGATAAAATATTATCTTTTCTTAAAAAATCATATTTGTGATAACCAATTAATTTGTTGTTTCTAAATAGTTCATATTCTAGATATTCATAATTTTTATAGTGTCCTACGTGACTAATAGCTTTGAAGCTGAAGAAAAATAAAATTATAATTGAAAGGCTAATTTTTTTCATATAGTTAAAAACATGGATAACTTCAACATTTTAAAACAAATTGGAAATACACCATTAATCAGATTAAAACAAGCTTCAGAATTAACCGGATGTAATATTTATGGTAAAGGCGAATATTTTAATCCTGGCGAGTCTATAAAGGATCGAGCAGCTCTTTTTATTATTGAAGATGCTATCAAAAATAAAAGAATCCAAAAAGGTGGAATTGTTGTAGAGGGAACGGCAGGAAATACTGGAATAGGTTTGGCTATAGTTACTAAAGTTTATGGTCTTAGTTTAAAAATTGTTATTCCAAAGACTCAATCTATTGAAAAAAAACAAATACTTAAAGATTTGGGTGCAGAACTAATTGAGGTTGACGCTGTACCATATGCTAATCCAAATAATTATATTAAACAGTCCAAAAAAATTGCAGATGATCTCTCGATTAAAAATAAAAATGGAGTTTTATGGGCTAATCAATTCGATAATACAGTAAATGCTGAAGCTCACATTCAAACGACTGCTGAAGAAATATGGACGCAAACTGCCGGCCAAGTACATGGATTTATATGTTCTGCAGGTACAGGTGGAACTTTGGCAGGAGTTTCAATTGGATTAAAAAAAAAAAATAAAGATATTAAAATTGCTTTGGCTGATCCAATGGGTTCATCTTTATACTCCCATGTAAAATTTAATAAACTAGAGAATACTGGAAATTCTATAACAGAAGGAATAGGTACGGCAAGAATTACTAAAAATTTTGATAAAGCTTTAATTGATGACGCATTTCAAATTACAGATACAGAAGCTTTAAATATTATATTTAAACTAAAAGTAGATCAAAAAATTAGCTTGGGCGGTTCATCGGGTGTTAATATTGGTGGTGCTATTAAATTTGCTCAACAATTAGGTCCTGGTCATAATATTGTAACAATACTTTGTGATCCAGGAGAACGTTACGCTAGTAAAATATATAATAAAGAATTTCTTAAAAGTAAGAATTTGCCTATACCAAGTTGGTTATAATATCTGACTTAAGAAAAGTTTAGTCCTATCCGACTTGGGGTTGTCAAAGAAATCTTTAGTTTTTGCCTTTTCAACAATACGTCCTTCATCCATAAAAATCATGTTATCAGCTACTTCTTTAGCAAAACCCATTTCATGGGTAACAACGATCATTGTCATTCCACCTTTTGCAAGGTCAACCATCACATCTAAAACTTCTTTAATCATTTCAGGGTCTAGTGCTGACGTAGGTTCATCAAATAACATAATTTTAGGCTCCATACACAAAGCTCTTGCTATGGCTGCACGTTGTTGTTGACCACCAGACAATTGACCTGGGAACTTTAAAGCTTGGTCTTCAATTTGAACTCTTCTTAAATTTTCCATTGCGAGCTCTTCTGCTTTTTTTTTAGATAATTTTTTTACCCAAATTGGAGCAAGTGTACAATTATCTAATATTGATAAATGTGGAAACAAATTAAATTGCTGAAAAACCATTCCTACTTCAGCTCTAATAATTTCTATATTTTTTGTGTCTTCTGAAATTTCAGTATTATCAACTATAATTTTTCCTTCTTGATGATTTTCGAGTCTGTTAATACATCTTATTAAGGTAGATTTTCCTGATCCCGATGGTCCACATATTACTATTTTTTCTTGAGTTTTAACCTCAAGATCAATATCTTTTAATACTTGAAACTTATCAAACCATTTATTTACTTTTTTTAATTCTATAATATTTGACATTTTATCTCTCTGTACTTAATTTTTTTTCTAAATTTTGACTATATCTACTCATTGTAAAACAAATAACCCAAAAAACAAACGCGGCGAAAACATAGCCTTCTGCTGCCATGCCCAACCACTTAGGATTTGTTTTGGCTAAACCTATCATACCAGCTAATTCTAGCAACCCTACAACGAAAATTAATGGCGTATCTTTGACTAACGCTAAAAAGGTATTTGCAATACCGGGTATCACTAGTTTTAATGCTTGAGGCAAAATAATAAAAAAATGCATTCTCCAATATCCCATACCAAGTGATTTAGCTGCATCATATTGACCTCTAGGAAGAGCTTGTAGACCTCCTCTTACTACTTCAGCCATATAAGCTGCTTCAAATAATGTGATAGCAATAATAACTCTCATTAATTTATCCATATATGTTCCGTCCGGTAGGAACATTGGAAACATTACCGCAGACATGAATAGGACAGTTATTAAAGGAACACCTCTCCATAATTCTATAAAACCAATAGAAGAATATTTTATTGCAGGTAAATCTGATCTTCTTCCTAATGCTAAAAAAACTCCAATTGGAAAACAAAAAATTAACGCAAAAGCAGAAACTATAAAAGTTAGCGATAATCCACCCCAAGCTCCAGTCTCTATCCATTTCAAGCCCAGTATTCCACCAGATATTAAATTTAGAGCTATAACTGGAAAAATAAAAAGTAAAAATAAAATTATATATTTTTTATACTTCTGAGGTAAAATGAAAATAGAAAAAATAGAACATAGTAAAATCAGAAAAGAAATATTAATTCGCCATTGCTCAACATTTGGATACATTCCATACATGAACCTGTTAAACCAAACCTTAACGAATACCCAGCAAGCTCCTTCACCGGTACAGTCTTCTTTTGTGTTCCCTAAAAAATTGGCATCAAAGAAAGTCCAGTTTAATAAAGGCGGCACATATTTTATTAAAACAAAAATTACAATAAGAGACATAATTGCATTAAAATTACTAGAATTTAGGTTTTTATTAATCTTATCTAATGTTTTATTGCCACTATATTCAATTCTTATAAAATGCAGACCTAAAGCTGATAATATCAATGGGCTTAGATAACTAATCACGCTAGGTAAAAAAAAAGTAATATTTAAGTTTAAAAAAATACTACTAAAGATATCAAGAAATCCAATACTCAATAAACAGATGCCTAATGCTAAATAAGAGTGAAGGTTTTCTTTGTTTGGTTTTAAAATAATTAAATTCATTTTTTTATTTTTCTTTGATAGCAACGCTTTTGTTATACCAATTCATGAGTGAAGAGATTGAAAGACTCAATAAAAGATAAGTGCCCATTGTAATACTTACAATTTCAATTGCCCTACCCGTCTGCATTAATGCAGTTCCAGCAAATACAAGGACAAGATCTGGGTATGCAATAGCCGCAGCTAAAGAAGAATTTTTAGTCAAATTTAAATATTGATTAGTCGTGGGTGGAATAATTATTCTTAATGCTTGGGGTAAAACAACTAGTTTTAAAATTTGTGTATTAGTTAAACCGATTGAAGCTGCGGCTTCTTTTTGTCCTTTTCCTACTCCTTGAATTCCAGCTCTAACATTTTCTGCTATAAATGTAGCTGTATACATAGATAGAGCCAAAGCTAATGACATTAGTTCAGGAATTATGCTAACACCTCCTTGAAAATTAAATATTGTTGTGGTCATTTGATTCAAAACAGGAATTTCAAATTTAAGCGTGACACCACCAAATAAAAAACTTAGAGAGGGAATTGTAAAAAACAATCCTATTCCCAGATAAAATGATGGAATGTGTTTGCCAAATTCTTCTCGTTGTTTTTTTGCATATTTAGAAACAAAAATAATAGCAACAATTGAAGCTATTATTGAATAAATGAATATAGAAAAATTGCTCCATATAAATTTGGGTACATACCAGCCTTTAACAGTTAAATATGAAATATCATAAAAATTTATAGCATTTTCTGGTAGCGGAAGTGCTCTTAAGGCGGCAAAATACCAAAAAAATAATTGTAACAATAAAGGTATATTTCTAAATACTTCTACATAAACTTCTGAAAACTTAGCTACTAAATAATTGGAAGAAAGTCTCCCAATGCCGATAGTCACTCCAATTAAGGTAGCTATTATAATACCTATAGCTGAAACTAAAAGAGTGTTTAATAAACCAACTAAGAATGCCCGTGCATATGAATAGGAACCGTCGTAGTCAATTAATGAAAAACCTATATCAAAAGAAGCTTCTTGGGATAGAAACCCGAAACCAAAAGCTATTCCTCTATTTCCCATATTAACTTGGGCGTTAAAAGCAAAATAGCTTATTCCCAAAACAATAAACAGCAAGGTTAAGACCTGAGGTATCAATCTCTTCTTGTTTTTAATTTCTATTTGAAAATTTTTAAGATTCATTTTAATTTAACATAAAAAAAAGGGCTAGATAAATCTAGCCCTTTTAATTTTAATTTGTGATAAAATTATCTTGCTGGTGCTACGTAAAGTATACCACCTTTAGTCCAAAGTTCATTTGGACCTCTGTCAGGCATAATTCCAGTGCTAGCTATGTGTTTTTCATAGATTTCACCGTAGTTACCAACTTGCTCGATAATTCTTAAGCTCCATTCATTATCTAAACCGAATGCAGAACCTAGTTCGCCTTCAGAACCTACTAATCTCTTAATTTGTGGGTTTTCTGAGTCTTTTAGGCTAGAAGCATTAGATGAATTAACACCATATTCTTCAGCTTCGATCATAACGTTTAAAGACCATCTAACAATGTCTTCCCAAACAGCATCACCTTGACGTACAACTGGCCCTAGTGGCTCTTTAGAAATAGTTTCTGGTAATACTTTGTGCTCATCTGGATTGCTCATTTTTGTTCTTTGAGCAGCTAAACCAGATTTATCAGTAGTGTAAGTATCACATCTTCCAGCATCATAAGCAGCAACAACTTCATCAGCTTTTTCAAAAGCGATTGGTTCGTAACTTATGTTGTTAGAATTAAAGAAGTCTCTCATATTTAATTCAGTAGTAGTTCCTGTGTTTGTACAAGCGGAAATACCATTTTTAAAATCTTTTACTGAATTAATTCCAGAGTTTTTTCTTACCATGAAACCTTGACCATCATAAAAGTTAACACCAACAAAAGTTAAACCAATGTCAGCGTCTCTTGATAATGTCCAAGTTGTGTTTCTTGAAAGAATGTCGATTTCACCAGCTATTAACGCTGTAAATCTTTCTTTCGCACTTAACGGTGTGTATTTAACTTTGTCAGCATCGCCTAATGTTGCAGCTGCAACAGCTCTACATACATCAACGTCTATGCCACTCCAATTTCCAGCTGCGTCTGCATTAGAAAATCCTGGTAATCCTTGAGAGACACCACATTTTACAAAACCAGCTTTAATTGTATTATCTAGAGTTTTAGATTTTTTAGAATTACCACCACCACCTTGTTGCGAACAAGCAATAAGTATAAAGGATGCAAATCCCACTAAAATCATATTTTTAAAAGTTTTAAGCATTATTTAGTACCTTTCTTTTTTATTTATTTATTTTGATCGATCAAAATATAATCATTAATCTAGTTGAAAAAAAATTTGGTGCAAGTAACTATATTGAACTATCTTTTAAAAATAGAACTATATGTAGTTTTTAGACGTAAACTTTAACAATATATTGAAACATACAACTAAAAAAAAATTAATTTTGATTAAAATTTGAAGATGTAAGTTCAAATAACCGACTAATCGTCCTCTTATATGGTTCAATCAATTTTTTAGATGAGGTAAAATTATCGAAATTAAAATTAGAACTGACCATCATTGGGATTTTTTTTTCATAGAGTATGTCAATCAAAGTAATAAATCTTTGTTGTTCATTAGAGATTTCGTCATTAAAGTTTGGTATATTTTCTAAGGTTAGAAAATTACACTTACTAGTTATGCCTATATAGTCTTCTGCACCGAAATTAACTTTGCACAACTCATTAAAATTAAATCTAGCGACACCTTCAAAGAATGAATTAATCATAAAAACCCTCCCCTTAATGTTGAGTTTAACAACAGAAGCTTTTTTTCCTTTAGATAATTGTCTAAAAATTTGATTAAACTGAAAAGTTGTCTTTTCATTTAGTGGGTAAAAAAAACGTTCTAATTTTGATTGTCCTGACTTTCTATAGTCTTGGTTGATTACAAGTTCGTGCTCTACACAAAATTTTCCAATAATTTTAAGAAATGGCTTGAATTGGTCTCTTTGAAGTCCATCTTTATAAAGATTGCCAATTTTAATATTTGAAGAAATTAAAACTTTTAAATTTTCTTTAAAAATAGTTTCAAATAACTTTCCTAAAATCATGGCATCTACAATATTAGTTACTTGAAATTCATCTAAATAAATAATTTCTATTTTTTTTTTCAAATTTTTAACAAATTCTTCTATTGAATTATTTTTTTTTTTTAGTTTGTTAACGTGTCTAAAATCATGAAAGTTAATCATAAATTCATTAAAGTGTATCCTTTCTTTAGGAATATTTAAGCTGTCAAAAAAAAAATTTAATAGCATAGTTTTTCCAACACCTACATCTCCATGTAAATAAAAACCTAATTTTTGATTTGATTTATTAAATAATTTTAATAATATATTATTAATAAAGCCAGTTTTGTGAAATTTAACTAGTAGGTCCAGCGTTTTAAGTTGTTCCGCATTTTGCTGAAATTTATTGCTTATACAATATTGTAAAAATTGATTTTTCAAGTAACTATCTGTTTTTAATTATTATTTAATTATGAAAATTAACTAATTATATATTAATTAAAATAAATAGGATACCTTGTAAGTTCTTTTATGGACGATATAAAAACAAGCGATAGTAAATCAAATTATAAAGAAACACTTAATGAGAGTGATGAAAAAATAGACATAAGTCTATTTGACGACACACTTAAACAAATTGAAAAAACTCTTAAAAACTTAGGTGAAAAAATTGAACCTGAACAACGATTATTAACTAACAAAAATTTATATAAAGAAAAAACTAACAGTAGTAATGAAGAACATGTCATCGATAACACTAATAGTAATAATGAAGAACATGCGATCGATGATACTCATATACGTATGGAAGAGTTACACGATTTTAGTGCGGACCATTTAATAAAAAATAAAAGTCATTTTGGTTTTTATACTTATTTAGCTTTAACTATAGGAATTATTTTTGCCATGTATGAAATGTTAAATATTTATAAAAATTTAGTTATATTAAAATATCCATTTACAGAACCGTATATTGAGTATTTATACGAAGTTATTGAAATATTGGCTTACTTAATATTGAATGCTACTGGCTTTATAAGAAATTTATTTTAAATTTTGGTGCGCCCTCGTGGATTCGAACCACGGACCCTCGGTTTAGAAAACCGATGCTCTATCCAACTGAGCTAAGGGCGCTCTTTAAGTTAATTTAATATAATTTTAAGGATAGAAAAAGTTAAAATTAATTAAGATATTAGTTTCTATTAGAAACAAACTATATGATCAATAATAATAGGTCTTTTAATTCCAAATTTTTCTTCCACTTCATGCTGGTGAATATGATGTGAGTGAACAAAAACTGGAATCTTTAAATTATTTGAAGTTTTAAGTGTGTATATAAAATTAGTCCCTCTAAATTGTCTATCGACAACCTCTAACTTCAAGTTACTTCCATCGTCATGTTCTAAATCTTCAGGTTGTATCAATAGTTTAACGTCAGAACCCTTTGGGTAATGTTTGATAAAATTGCCCGTGATTGTACCAAGTTCATTGCTCTCTAAACTATTTTCACCTGTAACTCTTGCTGGAATTAAAGTTCCTCTATTTAAAAAATTAACTACTTCTATAGAGTTGGGAAAATGATAAACGTTATAGGGATCATCATACTGTTTAAGCTGTCCGTCTAAAATAATTCCACATTTAGTTCCCAGATAAAAAGCTTCATAAGAGTCATGCGTTACAATTATTGTTGTAATTTTATGTTCGTTTAATATTTTTTTAAGTTTGACTTGAATTTCTTCCTTAAAATTTTGATCAACATTAGATAAAGGTTCGTCTAATAACAGTAAATCTGGATTAGATAGTAATGATCTTGCAAGTGATGCTCTTTGAGACTCTCCAGAGCTTATTTGATGTGGGAATTTATCTAGTACATTTTTTAAATTCAACAATTTTACAACTTCATCGATAGATAAATTTTTTTTCTTATTAATATTTCTTTCAGCTCCAAATTTTATATTTTGTAAAACGTTGTAATGCGGAAATAGTGAATTATCTTGAAATGCTAATGAAATGTTTCTGTGTTCTGGTTCAACATGTGTGTCCTTAGAAGATAGTACTTTATCGTTTAAAATAATTTTTCCAGATTGAATTTTTTCTAGACCAGCAATAGTTCTTAATATTGTAGTCTTACCTATTCCTGAAGGACCCAATAGACAAATAATATCTCCTTTGTTTTCAATACGCAAAGAGACATTGCTTACTTTATTTTTAGCACTTGCTATAAAAGTAACATTGTCTATTTCTAAAAAATTTTTACTCATATTTTTAATCTTCGAGAATATATCTAGATGTAATCAAAATAAAGAAACTTGCAATAATAATTAAAAATAAAGATGGGGCCGCTGCGGCTTCAAGCAAATCCTGTGATGCAAAAATATAAGCTGTGGTAGCAAATGTTTCAAAATTAAAAGGTCTCATTATCAATGTGATGGGCAGTTCTTTAATAATTTCAATAGTAATTAAAATACCTATTAATAGCATTGAATTTTTTAAATAAGGAATATGAATATTTGTAAATGTTTTAAATTTTGAGTAGCCTAAAAGATAGGCACTTTCATCAATTGAATAATTAATTTTTAAATAACCTGACTTAAGACCATTACTTGCTAGTGAGTAAAATCTAATGAAATAAACCAAAATTAAACCTAATACGGAACCAATAAAAATTGATTTAATGGTTTTAAGACCGAAAAAATTAATGACACTGCTGTCAAACCAAGAAATAAAAGTAATGAAAGCTACAGCTAAAATTATTCCTGGTATAGCATATCCTGAAATAGAGAAGGTAGTTAACACATTCAATAGTTTACTTCTGGTTACTCTGTTTCCATAATTAGAAATAAAACTTAAGGAAATTAGTAAGATGCTAGATAAAAAAACTAATAACATTGTATTCGAAAATAATTTTATTAAATTTAAATCTGCTAAATGTTTTGGAAAACTAATAGTCCAATAAAGCATCTGTAAAACTGGGAATATAAAGCTAACAAAAAAAACTAAGGCACAGAAAGTGAACGCTAAAAACGATTTTCGACCTGTAAGATTTATTGACATCTTTTTTTTAAAACCACTTTTAATGGGTGTGTGATATTGAGCTTTTTTTCTTGAAAAATTTTCTAAAATAAATAAACCAAGAATAAATATTAGTAGATAGAAAGATAGTCTGTTAGCAAGAGCAAGATCATCAAATGAAATCCACGCATTATAAATTGCCGTTGTTAATGTTGAGATACCAAAGAAAGAAACTGAGCCAAAATCAGACAAAGTCTCCATTGCTACAAGAGAAAGTCCTGCAACAATAGCGGGTCTTGCGGAGGGTAAAATTATACTTAAAAAGGATTTTTTTTTGGAAAATCCTAAATTTTTACCAAGTTCAATTAAGTTTTGAGATTGATAATGAAAAGATGCTCTTGTTAATACGTAGACATATCCAAATAATGAAAATGAAATAGACAGAATAGCTCCCATCATACCGTCAAATTTAGGTATATATGAGTTGTATTCGGCTTCTCCAAATACGTTCTTTAAAATTGAAAAAGCTGTACCGTAATTTTCAAAGAAAGCTGTTAATGAGTAAGCGTAAATGTACGCGGGTACCGCAAATGATAAAATTAATGCCCATTTAAAAAAATTAACTCCTGGAAAGTTATAAAAAGAAACTAAATAAGCACAAGTTACACCAATTAAAAATGTTAATATTAATACGCCTATTAAAAGAAATAAAGAATTAAAAATATATTCGTATAAAAAAGTATTTTTTAAAATTATTGAATAGTTTCCTGTGGTGTCAAAAAAACTACTAAAAACTGTTAATATCGGTATTGCTACTATTATAGAAATTAAAAAAGAACTTAAGTACCAAAAATTAATTTTTTTTAAGAACATGTATATAGTGCCTATAACA
>Ga0307986_10003953_pt1 | contig 10190 bp, 10 predicted proteins | sample EllFjometageno82_FD_203170 | JGI IMG/M metagenome (GOLD analysis project Ga0307986, IMG submission 203170) | Marine microbial communities from Ellis Fjord, Antarctic Ocean - #82 | ecosystem: Environmental > Aquatic > Marine > Unclassified | place: Southern Ocean | collected 2014-10-09
GTAAAATACACTCACTTTGGTATAAATTATTAATCGTGAGAAAAAATAAATTAAAAGAAATATTTAAACAGGGTGGCTCAGCTATCAATGGATGGTTGCAAATACCAAATTCATTCACCGCAGAATTAATGGCAAATCAAAGTTGGGACTCACTCACACTTGATATGCAACATGGTGTAATTGATTATTCACATGCTATCTCTATGCTTCAAGCCATTTCAACTACCAATGTTGTGCCGCTGGCAAGAGTTAATTGGAATGAGCCTGGTCAAATAATGAAAATTTTAGATGCAGGTGCATATGGCATTATCTGTCCCATGGTTAGTAATAGAAAAGAAGCTGAAAATTTTGTTCAAGCATGCATGTACCCACCAAGAGGGTATAGAAGTTATGGTCCTATTAGAGGCTTAGTTTATGGAGGACCTGACTATGCAGATGAGGCAAACAATGAAATTTTAAAATTTGCGATGATTGAGACAAAGGAGTCGTTAGATAATCTTGATGAAATTATGCAAACACCCGGACTTGACGGAATTTATATAGGTCCTGCAGATTTAAGTTTAGCACTCGGAGAAAAACCAAGTTTTGATAAGCCAGAGGGAGATCCAGTATACGAAGTTATAATGAAAATTTTAGAACACGCTAAAAAAAATAAGATTATTGCTGGAATTCAAAATGCTCAACCAGAATACGCTGATAAAATGATAAAAAAAGGATTTCAACTTGTTACGATAGGTACTGATCAAAGACTTATGATTGCTGCAGCGAAAAATGCCTTAAGTATAATTAGAAAAGATCAAAAAAAAGATACTGGAAAAGGCTACTAATTTAATTATTTAATGAGCTATTACGTCTATATGCTCAAATTAATTAGCAAAAAATCCATCACATACGTTGGTTACACTAAAGATTTAAAAAAAAGAATAAGTTTACATAACAGTGGAAAAGGAGCAAAATTTACAAGAGGACGTAAATGGAAGCTTATTTACAAGGAAAAATTTTCTTCAAAAAATAAAGCTATTTCAAGAGAATATTATATAAAGAAAAATAGAATGTTAAGAAATCAGATTAAAAATAAATTTATATGAAAATATCTATACTTTTACCCTATAAAGAAAATTTTTCGCCAATATATCCGGGTGCTGTATCTCTTTTTATAAATGACACCTGTCATTTAAGTAAATATAAAAAAATAATAACAGTATATGGTAGCACAGATTATAAAGAATTTTTTAAAATTAAATACCAAAATATTTTATTATCTAAGAATATTATACGCAGTCAATCGAAATTTTATATAAATAAATTTATAGAACATGAAAAAAAAAAAAAATCAGATATAATTGAAATTCACAACAGGCCAAACTATTTAAAATTTATTGAAAAAAAATTAAACAAAAGAAATTATACTCTTTTTTTTCACAACGATCCTTTGTCAATGGATGGTTCTAAGACTATAGAAGATAGAAAACTTCTTTTAAAGAAATGTTATAGGATTATTTTTAATAGCGAGTGGTCAAAAAAAAGATTTATTGAAGGCTTAGATAATAAATTTCTAAACAGTGAAAAATTTAAAGTTTTTTTTCAGTCAGCCAAAAAAGGAAATATTAATTTAATTAAAGGTAAAAAAAAATGGATCACTTTTGTTGGTAAATTAAACAAAGCTAAAGGTTACGATATTTTTGGTGAATCTATTATTAATGTACTAAATAAAAATCCTGATTGGAACGCTCAAATTGTAGGAGATGAAAAAAGGGAGAAAATTGATTTTAAGCATAAAAATCTTAATAAACTTGGTTTTTTAAATCATAAAAAAGTTTTAAATTTATTCAAAAAAACAAGTATTGCTGTTGTTTGTTCTAGATGGGAAGAACCTTTTGGCAGAACAAGTCTTGAGGCAGCTGCTAATGGTTGTGCTGTAATAATATCAAATAGAGGTGGTCTACCTGAAACTATAACTAATGCAGTTATATTAAAAAATCTTTCATCAAAAGAACTTTCTTTTAGTATTAATCAATTAATTAATGACAAAAAAAGAAGGAAGCAGCTACAAAAAGCATCAATAGATAATTTTTATCTTACACATAAGTATGTTTCAAAATTAATAGATGATTATAGAGATGAAAAAATAAGTAAAATAAATCATTTTTTTACTAATAAAAAAAAATCACCTCTACGTATTCTCCATATTACTAATTTTAATGAAAGACTTGATGGGAGATTATATTTTAATACTGGCAGAAGAATCAATAATGGATTCATTAGATTGGGGCATAGTGTGTTAGGTTTTAGTGATAGAGATATTGTAAAGTATTACAAATCATACAAAGATCTATCTGGTGCTGCAACTTTAAATGATAAATTTAGAAAAACTTGTTACAATTATAAACCTGATCTAATCATTATGGGACACTCTGATTTAATTAATGCGCAACAACTTGGTGAAATTAAAGACGATTATCCAAATATTAAAATTTCACAATGGTTTCTAGATCCACTAAATATAGATGGTCCAGATTATTTGCGAAATAAAAATCGAATTTTAGATAAAATAGATTTTATAGATGCAAATTTTATAACAACATCTCCAGATGTATTGAATTTTTTACCAAATAATGTAAATAATTATTTTATACCAAATCCAGTAGATAAATCTTTTGAGACATTAAATAATTATTCAAAGCCATGTAATATCGATGTTTTTTTTGCATTAAGTCACGGTGTGCATCGCGGGGTTTTAAAAACAGGCAAAAAAGATGACAGAAACTACTTTCTTAAACATTTAATTAATAAAACTGCGAATGTGAAATTTGACATATATGGATTAGATAATAGACAACCAGTTTGGGCTGATCATTACTTTAAGGTCATTTCAAACGCAAAAATGGGATTAAATTTAAGTAGAGGCACGCCAATAAAATACTATAGTAGTGATCGTTTAGCTCAAATAATAGGCAATGGGCTTGTTACACTAATAGATGAAAAAACTCAATATATGGATTTTTTCTCTAATAAAGAAATGGTTTTTTATAAAAACATTAATGACTTGTCGGCTAAAATAATTAAAGTTGCAAATGATGAAAAATATAGAAAAATGATAGGTGAGAATGGTAAAAAAAAATATTTTAAATACTTTAATTCTAATATTTTAGCAGATTTTATAATTAATAAGACTTTAAATATAAAAACTAAAAATAAATATATGTGGGAAAAAAAATAATTAAAATTAAACAATATTATTAATGAAAAAAATAGCTTTAATTACTGGAATAACAGGACAAGATGGCTCTTACCTTGCTAGATTTCTATTAAATAAAAAATATCAAGTACATGGTATTGTAAGACGTGTAGCTCTAGAAGATGAAACACATAGAATGTGGAGAATAATTGATATAAAGAAAAAAATTACATTACATAGCGCCTCATTAGAAAGTTATGCAAGTTTAGTTAAAATAGTACAAAAAATTAAACCAGCTGAAGTCTATCATTTAGCAGCACAAAGCTATGTTCATTATTCTTTTGAGGATGAGTATTCAACTTTAAACACAAACATCAATGGTACACACTATATGCTATCAGCTTTAAAAGATTTTTCTCCAAAATCAAAATTTTACTTTGCCGGATCATCTGAAATGTTTGGAAAAGTAAGAAAAACGCCGCAAAACGAAGATACCCCTTTTTATCCACGATCATCCTATGGAATTTCTAAAGTTACTGGATTTGATCTTACTAGAAATTATCGAGAAGCGTATAATTTATTCGCCTGTTCCGGTATATTATTTAATCATGAGTCTCCTAGAAGAGGTTTTGAGTTTGTTACTAGAAAAATTACACACGGCGTCGCAAGAATCAAAATAGGTCTACAAAAAAAAATTGAATTAGGTAATTTAGACGCACAAAGAGACTGGGGGCACGCTGAGGATTATGTAGAAGCCATGTGGAAAATGCTCCAACAAAAAAAACCAGAAGATTTTGTTATAGGAACTGGCAAGACCCACTCTGTTAGAGAATTTGCTAAATTAGCTTTTAAATTAGTTGGCCTAGACTATAAAAAATATGTAGTTATAAACAAAAAATTTAAAAGACCAGCTGAAGTAGATACCCTTATTTCTGATTGTGCTAAAGCAAAAAGAATTTTGAAATGGAAACCAAAAAAAACCTTTGAACAACTTGTAGTAGATATGGTCAACTCTGATTTAAATTTTGTAAAAAAACAAGGCTACTAAAAATAATGAAATTAAAAAAAGCACTAATTAAATTTTTTAAAATATAATAAATATATCTTGTGGTCGAAATAGCATATAAATCTTATTTTCGTAAAAGTAGTTTTAAAAAAGATATTAAAAATGGAGAAAGATTACTTAGTTTAATTAATTTTCACAAACCAAAAAATGTACTTGAGATCGGTGTCTTAGAAGGAGCTACATCTAGGAATATGTGTAAACTTTTACATAAAATACATAAAAATAATTTTTCGTATATTGGGATAGACCTTTTTGGTTTAGATAGATTGTTTAATAACAATAAAGAGTTCACACCCCTGTCTAATAAATTCTCCAATCCTATAAAATATATTTATTTTAAATATATATTAAAATTGGAACCCAATAGTAAAAAAGCAGTTCAACATTTACTTAAAAAATATTCTCAATTTATAAGATTATATCAAGGTTATAGTGATGTTCTTTTAGAAGAGCTAAATCTTTCAAATATAGACTTTGTTTTTTTAGATGGTGGGCATAGTTACGAAACTGTAAAACAAGATCTGTCTATAATATTAAGAAAAATTAAAAAAAAATCTATTATTATTTGTGATGATTATAATATTTTACATTATGGAGTAAAAAAAGCTGTTGATGAAGTGAAACACAATTACTATTTTGAAGATTTGGGTCGTTTTGCTTTTCTAAAGATTTAAATATTAACTATGTTTTCAATTATAATACCAACATTTAATAATCTAAACTATCTAAAAATATGTTTGGAAAGTATAAAAAAAAATTCAAAACTTAAACATGAGATTATTTTACATGTTAATAATGGTTCTGACGGTACTTTAGAATACGCAAAAAATAACAAATTAAAATTTTCGTATTCAAATACAAATGTAGGTTTATGCACAGCAATAAATACTGCTGCTAAATTAACAAATCTTGATTACATACTTTATGCCCATGATGACATGTATTTTTGCCCTGATTGGGACGATTATCTTAAGAAAGAAGTTGACAATATAAAACATGAAAATTTTTATTTATCTGGAACAATGATAGAGCCAAATTCTGGCCATATAAAATTAAATTGTGGTGAAGGGTTTAGTGATTTTGATGAGCAAAAACTTTTAGGTAGCTACAATGAAGAAATTTTTTTTGATCACCAGGGTTCACATTTTGCACCACATTTAGTTACAAAAAAAATGTGGGATAGAGTAGGAGGGTTCAGCGAAGAGTTTAATCCTGGCATTGGATCTGATCCTGATTTTAACATGAAACTATGGAAAAATAATGTTAGAATATTTAAAGGTATTAATACTTTTCGTGTTTATCATTTTAGCTCTATAACTACGAGAAAAAAAAAAGAAGTTATTCAAAATAAAGGAGACTTAACTTTTCTATTAAAATGGGGAATATCAAGTAAATTTTTTAAAAAACATTATTTAAGGTCTGAAACAAGATATACAGGGCCCTTGAATGAACCAAAAAAAAATTTTTTATATTTTTTTGATTTAATAATTTGTAAACTTAAACTTATTTATATTAAATTACTTTAAAATTAAATTTTATGATTCTTGTAGACATACTCAGTATTTTAAAAAGAAAATTTAAGTCTCAAAAAAAATCTTATTCGTTTGGCGGCGTTGATCTTCTTATTAATTATTTCTTTAAAGATAAAAAAAAAGGCATTTATCTAGATATTGGCTGTCAGCATCCTATTTCAAATAATAACACTTATTTATTACATAAAAGGGGATGGAGCGGCATCAATATTGACTTGGACAAAGGTAATATAGATTTATTTAATTTAATAAGAAAAAAAGATATTAATATTAATATTGCTATATCCTCAAAAGCTTCTACTAAAAAACTCTTTTTTTATCATACCAAATCTCCATTAAATACGATTGAAAAAAACACCGCTTATATGCAAAAAGCAAAATTTAAAGATATCAAATTAATTAATACCACTACTTTAAATAAAATCTTAAATGATTTAAATTTTAAAAAAATTGATTATTTAAATATAGATGTAGAAGGTCATGAGTACGATGTATTAAAAGGGTTTGATATTAAGAAATTTTCTCCACAAATTATTTCTATTGAATATCTAGATTTTTCGATGAAAAAATTAGAGTTTAAAAATAATAATCTAAATAATGTACTTAAATCTAATATCTATAAATATATGATAAAAAATGGATATACATTCATTAATTGGATCCACGCAGATTTAATTTTTGTGAAAAACAATACTAGAGATTAAATCTTTATTTTATTAAGAGCATTATTTTTGAATAAATTTGCTTCATGAATATATCTTCTTACCATTTGAGTGGTTTTATGGCCTGTCATAGCCATTATATTTCTTTCCTCAGCGCCAGATTCTGCTGTAGATGTTGCAAAACCCGATCGCAAGCTGTGCCCTGCATATTTACTACCATCCAATCCTGCTAAATTGGCATATTTTTTTATTATTAATGCTACACTTTTGTCGGAAATAGGAAAAATTTTCCCTCTCCTATCTTTTTTGTTGTTCATCCAATCCTCTAAATGAAGAACTGGGCAGTATAATGTGCTTGTAAAGGAGGGGATAGCTTTGGTCATTCCTTCTCCTGACTGATCTGTTTTAGATCTTTTAACAAAAATCTTAACACCTTCTCTGACAAACTCTACATCCTCATAGTCAATTGCAACTAGCTCTGACCGTCTGAATCCACCAGCAAATCCTATAAGTATTAGTGCTTTGTCTCTTTTTTTTCTGATTTCTTTGATTTTAAGTTTATTTATTACATTAATTAATACTTTTAAATCACTGATTAATATCGGTTTTTTTGCTTTTTGATTACTGCCTTTTGTTCTCTTAATACCAAGCAAGTTCTCAATAATCAAAGGATGCTTCATATCTATGTGATGTCCTTTAATTTTATGAATAACACTGATTGATGCTATTCTTCTTTTTAAAGTACTAAATTTACAAGTTTTTGAAAGATGAGTTAGGTATAGGGATAAAATTTTAGGATTAGTTGGCAGTGAACTAAAGCTATTTTTAACACAAAAGAATGAAAAATCTTTATAATCTGATTCATAAGCTCTCAATGTATTTACAGCCTTTGAATTTTTTAAATTCTGTAATGTTTCAATCTCTAGGGTTTTAATGTCTGCTACAAGCTCATTCATATATTTTTCCGATAACCATTAATTATCGGAATTAATATAATAGATCATTTTGTTTGTCAATAGTGTAAAAAAAATTGTGAAAAATTTTTTATTTGCTTCCTTAATTCTGTTAAGTGGATGCTTGCCGTCAGCATTCTTAGCACCAGGTTTCTACGCTGGAGCTACGGATGTAACAATTAAATCTAAAGAAATATTGTCAGGCACTGAATGCAAATGGCGTTGCTATAAAGAAAAAAAAAAGTGAAACTTGTTGGAACTCTTTTTCAGTTAACAGTTTGGAACTATTTAAGGCAAATACCGAAAGGAACTGTTAAAACTTACTCTCAGGTAGCTAATGCTATTGGTAAGCCGTCTGCAATTCGTGCTGTAGCTAGTGCTATAGGTAAAAACCCTTATCCACCTAAGATTCCGTGCCATAGAGTGATTAGATCTGATGGGTCGCTAGGTGGTTACTCAGGTAAAGGTGGTATTAAAACTAAGAAAATGCTATTAAAAAAAGAGGGTATAAACCTCTAGAATTGTTATTTAACGGGCGTTTAAGAAGATTTGCCCCACTCTGTTCATCTCAAAGCATTGTTCACGGCCCAGTTGTACTCAAATAAAGTTAATCTAAAAAAATAAGCTATCTAAGGCCGTTTAAACGCTATATTCCATTACTGCAGGGCTCTAGAAGTGGCTCTAATTGTAGTTTCTGGAAGCGCCAAATGTGTTGCTAATAATGTAGTATTCATCCTAATAAAAGCTATATATAGCGCTATTATTTTACATTCTTGCTAATAATCCATCAAAGTAGCTACAAATTCTCATATAATATTTTTTTTTAGAATTTATTTTAAAAATTAGACATACTATTCTAATTAATTATAAATTAAAAAAAATGAATAAAAACAACGACATAGAAATATATATTGATTGTAATTCTTAAGCAAAAAGTAAGTAATACTTACCAATAAAGACTATTTACTTTTTTTTCTTTTATATTTAATTCTCCATCTAGATCCTTCTCTAACAATGTAGCCACAGCAATTAGAGGACCGACACTTGCAAGGGAAATCTTTATAATACTCATCGAAACCAAAACCGTAATCATAGGAAAGTTCTTCTCCTTTCTGAATATTCCTTATTGAACTAATCCAAAGTTTAGTACCCTTCCCTGTTACTTCACAATTAGGGTTACAAGAGTGATTGATTAGTCTTGCTGTATTATACTTATAATCTCCATCCATATCATATTTTTTATTTATATTAAAAAGATAGATATGTTTATCGTTATCAAATTTTTTATTAGATTCAGTTTCTTTTTTTGTAATTAGTCTACCTCTATATTCAATGACTTTCGTGTCATTCTTAATATCTTTAGTAGCTACAAGACCTTGATTACTAATCTTAGATTTTATTATTCTGTACATTCTAGTTTTTGAAAATTAATTAAAAAAAATATTTTAGAGCTATAAATACAATTATTGGTATTGTCAAAAAAGATACGATGGTCGACATTACAATAGTACTTGCTATGCTGTTAACAACTTTTTTTGAAGAATACATAGAGCCGACTAAATATGTAAGTATAGCGCTTGGCATAGAACATTGAATAAATAAAACACCTGCTGGTACACCTTTCAAATCAAAAAAAATAATTAATCCCAAAGCAACTATAGGACCTAAAATTAATCTAGCGAACGTAGAAATTATTGCATTTTTTAAAGAAAAAACTTTTAGTTTTGTAAGAGCAATACCTAGAGACATTAATATTAATGCTATTGTTGAGTAAGCTAACAAAAAAGCTGTGTTTTCAATGAATTTCGGGGGTTGAATATTGTAATATAGGAAGACTACTGCAATTAATACTGCGTAAACAGCTGTGCTTTCTAAAAGAACTTTAAAACTAATTTTTTTACTTGCTAAAAAAATTCCAAACGTGAAATGAGATATTATTATTACTGCAGAAATAGCTGAGGCAACTCCTAAACCAAGTTTTCCATAGGCAAAAAGACAAATAGGAAGACCCATATTACCACAATTGGGTAAAATTAAAGGTGGGAGTTCACTAATAAAATCTCTTCTTTGTACCGCAAGAATGACTAACCCAATAATAGAAAATCCTATAACTGCTAATAAAGTATAAAAAAAATAGTTAATAAATAAATTAAAACTTATACCGGTAGAAGTAATCGCGTAAAAAGCTAAAGCAGGTGAACCAAATTTTGCTGCAAAATTAGTAATAAATTTTGTATCGTAGGTAGGATTTTTTTTACCTAAATAATAACCAACACCTATCAAAGTAAAGACGGGTACGATTACATCTATCAACTTAAGATATATATCCATATCTAAGCTTTTTTAGTTTTGCTTCTTATTTTAGTTTTTTGGTTGAATCCAATTGCGCTTTCAAACTCAGATAAACGCATATAAATAGACCTTAATTCAGTAATTCTTGTCCAGTTTTGTAGGAATAAAGAGAAACTAGACTGTACTTCCCTAAAAGCACTAGAAGTTTGAACTAATACACCTAAAGTCATTGCGCCCGTAAATAGACCGGGACCCATAAGCAAATAAGGAACCATAACCATTGATTGATTGTACATTATTATCCAAAGGTCAAAATAACCGTAGTGTAAAAAAAGTTTATGATAATTAAATTTAATCCCTGTAAATAGTTGTAGAATCGTACCAGGACCGGCGTAATTAACCCTATCATCTTCAGCATAAACTAGCTCTTTTCTAAAAGCGGCCTCAACTTTTTGATTTTTATACTCTAAACCAGGAAGTTTAATTCCAACTATCCAGCTGATAAGT
>Ga0307986_10003954_pt1 | contig 10190 bp, 6 predicted proteins | sample EllFjometageno82_FD_203170 | JGI IMG/M metagenome (GOLD analysis project Ga0307986, IMG submission 203170) | Marine microbial communities from Ellis Fjord, Antarctic Ocean - #82 | ecosystem: Environmental > Aquatic > Marine > Unclassified | place: Southern Ocean | collected 2014-10-09
TTAGAAAATGGTTCTTCAAGCAATACAAATGAAGTTTTCCAAGAGGATAAAATTAAAGATGAAAAACCTAAAATTGAAATAAATAAGACTGTGAATACTAAACAGCAAAAAATTGTAAAAAAAATTTCTGCTCAACCGTCCACTAATGATGACATTGATCTAGCTGAAACACAAGAGTGGATTGAATCTTTAAATGCAGTAATAGAAAATGATGGGCCTTCTCGAGCAAGTTATTTATTAAATAGAGTTATATCTGAGGCTTACACTGCTGGATTAGTTTTACCAGAACTTGAAGTCAAATCACCTGGCGATCAAAATATAGAAAAAAAAATACGTGCTTATATTAGATGGAATGCGGCGGCTATGGTTGTCAAAGCTAACAAAGTTAGCAGTGAGCTTGGAGGGCATATTGGTACATTTGCATCTGCTGCAACACTTTATGACGTCGGAATGAATCATTTTTGGAGAGCTAAGAATAAAGATTTTGGTGGAGATTTAATTTATTTTCAAGGTCACTCTGCGCCAGGTATGTATTCACGTGCTTTTTTAGAAGGCAGACTTACAGAAAAACAATTAAACAGATTTAGACAAGAAGTGGATTCGGGTGGCTTGTCTTCCTATCCTCATCCTTGGCTTATGCCAAAATTTTGGCAATTTCCAACCGTCTCGATGGGACTTGGTCCTATTATGGGAATCTACCAAGCTAGATTTTTGAAATATTTAATTAATAGAGGTTTATTAAAAGATGAGGGTAGAAAAATTTGGGTTTTTATAGGCGATGGTGAAACGGATGAACCAGAATCATTAGGTGCTATCAGTTTAGCTGCTAGAGAAAAACTAGATAATTTAATTTTTGTAATTAATTGCAACCTTCAACGACTTGACGGTCCTGTAAGAGGTAATGGGAAAATTATTCAAGAACTAGAAGGCAGTTTCAGGGGTGCCGGTTGGAATGTTTTAAAAGTTATATGGGGTTCTTATTGGGACCCTCTTTTAAAAGCTGACAAATCTGGACTACTAATGAAACGAATGAATGAGGTTGTGGATGGAGAATACCAAGCAATGAAGGCTAAAGGTGGAGCTTATGTAAGAGAAAAATTCTTTGGTAAATACCCTGAATTAAAAGAACTAGTTTCTTCTATGACCGACAATGATATTTGGAAACTAAATAGAGGAGGCCACGATCCACACAAGGTTTATGCTGCTTATCATGCTGCGATGCAACATCAAGGCTCTCCAACTGTAGTTATTGCTAAAACCGTTAAAGGTTATGGAATGGGCAAATCTGGGGAAAGTATAAACACAACACATCAGCAAAAAAAATTGGATGAACAAGATTTACTATATTACAGAGATCGATTTAATGTTCCTCTAACTGATGAACAAGTAAAAAAAATTGAATATTATAAGCCCGCTGAAAACTCTGAAGAAATAAAATATTTAAAAGAGAAAAGAAAACAACTTGGGGGATTTATTCCTGAAAGATCTTCTTTGGCAAAACCTATCAAAGCTCCACCTAAAGACATATTTGATAGTTTCATGAAATCTACAGGAGACAAGGAAATGTCCACAACGATGGCTCTTGTTCGAATGTTAACTAATCTTCTTAGAGATAAAAATGTTGCGCCAAGGTTAGTTCCAATTATTCCAGACGAAGCAAGAACTTTTGGCATGGAAGGTTTTTTTAGAAAAATAGGAATTTATGCACATGAAGGACAAAAATATGAACCAGAAGATTCTGAGCAATTAAGTTCTTACAAAGAAACAAAAAGTGGCCAAGTATTAGAAGAGGGAATTACAGAAGCAGGATCCATGTCATCTTGGATTGCTGCAGCAACTGCCTACACTAATCATGATATAGAAATGATTCCGGTATACATTTTTTATTCAATGTTTGGATTTCAAAGAATTGGTGATTTTGCTTGGGCAGCAGGAGATGCTCAAGCAAGGGGTTTTTTAATAGGGGCTACAGCAGGAAGAACAACACTAGCTGGTGAAGGCTTACAACACCAAGATGGTCATAGCCATATTTTAGCTTCTATGATTCCAAATTGTGTTTCTTATGACCCAACCTTTTCTTATGAGATGGCAGTAATTTTTAGAGAAGGATTAAGAAGAATGCATGAAAAAAATGAGAATGTTTTTTATTATATTACAGCGATGAACGAAAACTACTCTCATCCTGAAAAACCAGAGGGTGCTGATGAGGGAATCTTAAAAGGCATGTATTTATTTAAAGAATATAAAAATAAAGGAAAAATTAAAATTCAATTAATGGGGTCTGGTACAATTCTGAGAGAAGCTATAGCAGCTGCAAAAATATTATCTGAAGAATATGGTGTAGACTCTGATATCTGGAGTGTCACTAGTTTTAATGAATTAAGAAAAGATGGCATGGAAGTTGAAAGAAAAAACCTTTTAAATCCTAATGGAAAAAAAGAAAAAAGCTATATTCAAAAATGTCTAGAGAAAAGAGATGGTCCAATTATAGCTGTTACAGATTATGTTAGGTCATTCTCAGATCAAATTAGACCTTATACAGACAAACCCTTTTACTCCTTGGGCACCGACGGTTTTGGGAGAAGTGATACGAGAAAAAATTTAAGAAAGTTCTTTGAAGTAGATAAAGAACATATAGTTGCTTACACACTAAGTGCTTTAGCAAAAGAACAGTTGATAGGTTCTGAAAATGCAGAAAAAGCAATTAAGAAATATAATATTGATAAAAATAAAGCTTTTCCAACTAAACTATAGTTATGTCTGAACAAAAAATTATCGTTCCAAATATAGGTGACTTTAAAGAAGTAGAAGTAATCGAAGTTTTGATAAAAGAAGGTCAGAAAATAAAAAAAGATGATTCAGTAATCACGCTAGAAAGTGACAAATCATCTGTAGAAGTACCTTCGAGTTTTAGTGGAATAATTAAAAAAATTAATATTAAAGTAGGAGATAAGGTCTCTGAGGGGACTACAATTTTATTACTGGACAGTGAAGAAGACGGTAAAGAAAACGCTCAACTAGTTTCAGAAAAAAATAATACCGAAAATAAAAATGAAATTATAGATTTTCCTAAAAAAAATAAAAAAAAAGATACACGGTCTACTTCTGAGTCTGTTGAAGGAAAAATAAAGTCTGCGAGCCCAAATGTAAGAAAATTTACAAGAGAATTAGGTGCTGATATTTCTAATATATCTGGTTCCGAAAGATCAGGCAGAGTGACTAAAGAAGATGTGAAAGACTATATTAAAAATAAACTAATCGAAACTCCAATTGTTAATGTTCAAAACAAAACAAGTAAGAAAAATGAATATGAACATAGTGAATTTGGTGAGATCGAAGTAAAAGATATTCCAAGAATAAAAAGGCTATCCGGTCCTCATCTTGTTAAGTCTTGGGCGGAAATTCCACACGTTACCCAACATGAAGAAATAGATATTACAGAAATGGAACAATTTAGAAGTTCTCTAAAAGATTTACATACAGGTCAAAAAATGTCTATTACACCATTAGCTTTTATTATGCGAGCGATGGTAAATGGCCTTAAAACGTATCCAAATTTTAATGCTTCAATAGATTCTGAAAGTGGAAAAGTTACTTATAAAAAATACTTCCATATTGGTGTAGCTATCGACACTCCACATGGTTTAATGGTTCCAAAAATTAGAGATGTGGATCAATTAAACATTAAAGAAATAAGCCAAAAGCTAAGGACTGTCAGTAAGTTATGTAGAGAGCTTAAAATTGATAAAAAAGAATTTTTTGGAGGATCAATAACGATTTCTAGTTTGGGAGGCATTGGAGGGACTTTTTTTACTCCAATAATTAACTCACCAGAATTATCTATACTCGGAGTAGGTAAATCATACGACAAGGTGGTTAAAAAAGATGGACAAATTATTACAAGAAAAATATTGCCTATCTCTTTGTCTTACGATCATAGATTTATCGATGGTGCTGAAGGAGCAAGATTTTGTGTACACTTAGGTCAAAGCTTAGGAAAAGACTTTGCGTTCAAACTTGCTGTTTAAGTAAATTTACAATATTTAACTTTTGTGAATAAAAATATTTTTTCCCTTATTTGTGCAATTCTAACTTCAATTTTATGGGGTTCTGCTTTTGTTGCTCAAGACATGGGTATGGATTTTATTGGTCCTCATACCTTCAATGTTGCTAGGTTTTTAGTTGGATTTTTAACATTACTGCCCTTCTTTCTCTTCTTTGAACTTAAAAAAATAAAAAAAAAAAATATTGATAACAAAAAAATTTTTTTTTACTTGATTCTTTTGGGGTTTATATTGGGTGTAGGCCAAGCGCTTCAACAAATTTCACTAATATATACTGATGTTGCGAATACAGGAGTTTTTACTATCATGTACGTATTAATAGTTCCTTTCATATCATATTTTATTTTTTCAAAAAAGATTCATTGGTCGGTCTGGCCTGCTGTTACATTTTGTGTGATAGGTGGATTGCTTTTAAGTGAGTTAAAAAATATCTCAGTTAGATATGGAGACATGCTGGGCATCTTAAGTGCTTTTTGTTGGGCTTTTCATATAATATATATTCGTAAGACGGTAAATTTTTTTAACTTCCCTATCACTATTGCAATGTCACAATGTTTTATTGCACTTTTATTTACACTTTTACCAATGTTTATTTATGAAGATCCTTTGCTAACTAATATATTGAAAGATTCTTATGAAATTCTATATGTAGGAGTTTTATCCAGCGGCTTAGCATTTTTGTTGCAAACTTATACTCTACAGAATCTAACTCCTGCACCTGCAGCAATTGTATTTTCTCTTGAAGGAGTATTTGCAGCAGTTTTTGCATGGCTAATCTTAGATCAATTTTTAAATGAAGTTAAAATATTGGGAATATTTTTAATATTATTTGCAGTAATATTCTCACAAATTATACCAATCTATGGTAAAAATAATTATGGACGAAACTAATATAGGATTCATGAGTCACATCGGTGGCTTGGATCTTAAAAAAATTGATGAAAGTAATTATTTCTTTTCTACAGATGTTAAGGAGATTCATCTTAATTCTGGAAAAATTGCACATGGTGGTTATTTGTCAACTATCGCAGATACGGGAATGGGTACGGCTGCTCATATAATAAGTAATAAAAGATGCGTAACTATATCTCTGGAAATTAAATTTATTTCTGCTGCTCTTGCAAATCAAAAACTTAGTGGAAAAGTCAAAATTCAAAAAAAAACTAAATCCCTTGTTTTTATAACTTGTGACATATTTAACCCTGAAGGTGTTGTTGTAACTGCTTCTGGTGTTTGGAAAATACTATAAATCTAAAAACTAGAACATTTGACAAAATGATTCGGTCATGTTTTAATCTTATTTTGTTCTCATTGCCGTTCTACATATGGTATAAACAAAAAAATCGAACACAAAATGCAAAAATCACCCAAAAAAATTACTGCTCTTTTAGGACCAACAAATACTGGCAAAACTCATGACGCAATAGAGAAAATGTTAGATTTTGAGTCTGGAATTTTTGGTTTACCTCTTAGGTTACTAGCCCGTGAAGTTTATGAAAAATGTGTAAAAAAAATTGGCCTAAATAAAGTTGCTTTAATAACAGGTGAAGAAAAAATAATTCCAAACTCTGCTGATTTCTTTATTTGCACAGTCGAATCTATGCCAAAAGATAAAGTGGTAGATTTTGTGGCTATCGATGAAATACAAATGTGTGCAGACAAGGAGCGTGGGCACATTTTTACTGACAGACTTCTTCATGCAAGAGGCGAGAAGCTAACTATGTTTTTAGGTTCACAGGTCATGAAAAACATCATTCGTAATTTGATAGACGAAGTAGAATTTTTAAAAAAGGAGAGATTTTCAAAATTATCTTATAGCGGTTATAAAAAAATTTCACGATTAGATAGAAAAACAGCGATTATTGCTTTTTCAATAGAAGAAGTTTATGCAATTGCTGAATTAGTTAGGCGGCAAAAGGGTGGCGCTGCAGTTATTATGGGTTCGTTAAGTCCTAAAACTAGAAATTCACAAGTTGAATTATATCAATCTGGAGATGTGGACTATTTGGTTGCCACGGACGCAATTGGTATGGGACTAAATATGGATATCGATGAAGTTTATTTCTCCAATTTAAAAAAATTTGATGGAAAAAAAACGAGAAGATTAAATTTAGTTGAGATATCGCAAATCGCAGGAAGAGCCGGTCGATATAAAAATAATGGAAAATTTGGTACAACTGGGGATTGCGAAGCTTTAGGCTCTGATGAAATAGAAAAAATAGAAAATCATATTCTTCCTGACACCAAAATGCTTTATTGGAGAAATGCAAATTTAAATTTTGAAACTGAAGAAAAATTAATCTTATCCCTAGAAGAAAAACCAACTGATAAAAATCTTATTAGAACCAATGAATCTATAGATGAAATAATATTGAGATTTTTACTTAAGAAAAATAAAGAAAATAATATTTATAGAAATAACTTAAAATTATTATGGGAATGTTGCCAAATTCCTGATTTTGAAAAAAAGGCATACGGTCAACACATTAATATCGTAGATACTGTATTTAAATTCTTATCTATTAGAAAAAAAAGAATCCCAAATGAATATATGAAAACACAGTTAAATGGGCTGGAAAAAAATCATGGTAATATAGATGTTTTAGCAAATAGAATTTCAAATGTTAGGACCTGGTCGTATGTAGCTAATAAAAAAAATTGGGTTGAAAATGGGGATTATTGGATTCAATTAACCAAAAGTATTGAAGATAATTTATCTAATAGACTGCATGAAGAACTTACAAAAAGTTTTATAGATAAAAAAATTAGTATTTTAGCAAAAGGTTTGAAACAAGATGTGGTTTTGGAAACAGAGGTAAATGAAGATCACAAAGTTTTAATTGATAAACAGTATTTTGGTGAACTTAAAGGTTTAAAATTTATAATAGATTTCACTTCAAAAAATCTAGATGTAGATCTTAAATCTATTAAAAAAGCTGCACGCAAAGGAATAGAAAAAGAATTAATTAAAAGAGTAGATATTATAATAAAAGAAAAAAATTTATCTATTGATTCTGAAAATAAAATTATTTGGAAAAATAATCCTATAGCAAAAATTAGAAAAGGCGAAAATTATTTAGCTCCAGAGATAGAAATTATAGCAGACGATGCGCTACCTTTAGATGAAAAAAAAAAACTAGAACAATGTTTGAAAAATTGGGTATCCACACACGTCAATGAAGTTCTGGGTGATTTAATTAATTTAACAAAAATAAAAATTGAAAATCAATACTTAAGAGCTTTGGCTTATCAACTTTATGAAAACAACGGCGTGTTAAAAAGAAAAAATATTGAAGAAATTATTAATCTTATTTCAAAAGAAGAAAGAAAAAAACTTTGGAACATGGGTGTCAAAATCGGACGATACCACGTTTTTTTACCTAGAATGTTAAAACCAAAAGCCGTGATGCTAAGAACAACGCTTTGGAAAGTTTATAATAATATTTTTTCTAATTTAAACATTCCAAAATTTGGATTAAATTTTGTAATTAATGAAAACTTTAATGATAAATTTCTATTATTATGTGGATTTGAAAGATTTAAGGATTATTTTGTCCGTATAGATATACTTGAAAAACTATTCTTAAATATAATTGACAAAACTGTACACAGAAAATTTAAAATAACACCTGATATGATGAATTTGCTGGGTTGTACTAAAGAAAATTTTTACATATTAGTGGGTTTAATGAATTATAAAAAATCTAAAGATACTGATGTTTATTATTTTTCTGGAGATGATAAAAAAAATAAAGAAAAAATAGTTTTAAGTAAGAAAAAAATTAACCCATTTATCAAATTACTTGAATTAAATATCAAATAGTTCTATTAGAATATTTTTATGACCTATATTATCAAAGACGAATGTATTAAATGTAAACTTACTGATTGTGTTGAAGTGTGTCCAGTTGACTGCTTTTATGAAGGTGAAAATATGCTTGTCATTAATCCTGACGAGTGTATCGACTGTGGTGTTTGTGAGCCAGAGTGTCCTATTAATGCAATAGTTGCTGATACTGATTATGAAGAAAAAGATAAAGACAAATGGTTGTTGCTAAACAAAAAGTTTTCTGCAATATGGCCTAATATTACCAAAAAAAAAGATCCAATGAATGAGCACGAAAAATTTAAAGACATAAAAGATAAACACAGCCAATATTTTTCAGAAAAACCAGGTAAATAAAATGCCAAAAATAAAAAAGATAAAAAAGATAAAAAAAGTTAAAAAAACCAAAAAGGTAGTAGAGAAAAAAATAAAAATTAATAAAGAAAATACAACTACAATAAAATCGTCAAAATTATTAAATAAAAATACTTACACACCAGAAGAAAAAGTTGAAATCAAAAAAATAAAAAAACAACCCACAGAAAAAAGAATGTACGATATTAAAGATTTTGTGGTTTACCCAAAACACGGTGTTGGAAAAATTATTGCAATTGATAAAGCAACAATAGGTCAAATAGAAATACAATTTTACAAAATTTTTATAGAAAAAGAAAAGTTAACTTTAACCGTTCCTATCAATCAACAAGCTAACTTGAGACCAATTTCTTCTATTAATCAAATAAATAAATGCATATCAATTTTAAAGACTAAGCCTAAAATAAAAAGAACAATGTGGAGTAGGCGTGCTCAGGAATATGATCAAAAAATTAATTCTGGAAAAATTTATGAACTCTCTGAAGTTGTAAAAGATCTTAATAAAAATTCTGATATTATCGCTGATCAATCATACAGTGAAAGACAGTTGTTTGAAAAGGCATATGACAGATTAAAGTCAGAATTTGAGTCGGTTTTAAAAGTATCCCCTGAAGAAGTCGCTAAAAAAATGGATAAGGCTTTAGGCAGAAATCAAAATCTTTCAGAAACAGAATAAAAAAAACGCCCCTTTAATTAATCAATTAAAAGGGCGTTTAGTTAAAAATAAAACTATCTTCTTCTTTTTTTAGCTTTTTTTTTAGTTTTCTTTTTCGCTTTTTTTCTTTTAGCCATTTTATCTCCCTTGTTATTAAAACAAATCTTAATGATTCGTTTATATACTTAATCTTTAAGTTTTTTTTCTTTTATGTCAAACATAAATTTTTCAACTTACTTTATAACTTTTTTTAATTTAAAAAAAATATTAAAAGATTTTTTTAAAATAAATTAGTTAAAAAAATTGTTTACTATCAATGCTTTTGAGCACACTGAAAATTGATTTTAATAAAGATTTTCTATTTGGTTTAAATAATTTTTGACTATTTCTTTTCTTTTTAACTTTAATGTTGGTGTTAGCATTCCATTATCAATTGTAAATTCATCTTTAATTAGAATAAATTTTTTTACTTTCTCTATTAAAGTTAAATTTTTATTAATATTTTCAATTATAAGTTTTATTTTTTCTCTACTTATTTCTTTGTCACAAACAATAATTGCAACTAGATAATTCTTTTTATCTCCATAAATAAAAGATTGTTTGATAAATTCATTTAAACATAAAATATTTTCAATTTTACTCGGAGAAATATTATCGCCACCAAGATTTACAATGATATCTTTTTTTCTATCTGTTATAGTTAAATAATTGTTGTTATCCAGCACACCTATATCGCCAGTATGTAACCAACCATCTTTAATCACTTTTTCTGTCTCTGCTTTTTGATTCCAGTAACCAAGCATTATATTTTCGCCTTTTATTAAAATTTCTCCATCTTCTGCTATCTTAACTTTGTTAGTTCTAAATGGAGGGCCTACTGTTTCAACCTTTACCATATCTGGTAAATTACAGCTGACTACTGGAGAGGCCTCTGTTAAACCGTAACCTTGTAAAGTGGGTAGCCCAATAGCATTTAAAAATTCACCTATATTTTGATCTAAAGCTCCACCCCCTGAAATGAAAGCTTGTAAATTTCCGCCAAACTGATTTTGGATTTTTTTACGCACTAAACTGTTACATAAAAAATTAATGATTTTTTCAGAGAAAGTCAATTTTGTTTTATTAAGTGTTTTTTTTCCAAGTTCTAAAGTTTTATTAATTAATTTTTTTTTAATTCCTTTTTGTTTTTCAAAATTCATATTTATTTTTGTAAAAAGATTTTGATAAAACCTTGGTACTGCTGTCATGATGGTTGGTTTAGCAACTCCCA